>QMCE01000803.1_pt1 | contig 40561 bp, 36 predicted proteins | sample 1821851 | NCBI WGS metagenome assembly QMCE01 (sample SAMN09453174, study PRJNA476694) | Termite gut metagenome, whole genome shotgun sequencing project. | isolation source: worker | host: Odontotermes sp. | place: South Africa:Pretoria | collected 2016-01-28 | reverse complement strand
CTTGACATTCATTTTTAATAGGCTTATCGTCTTGGAAGAGAGGTGATAGGCATGAATGTGAAGCCTGAAAAATGGGCGGCGATGGAAAGGGCTGTGGGCGCGGCCTATGGCAACATCGCGGGCATTGCGGTGCTGGAGGACGGCGAGGCGCAATACGAAAAAGGCTTTGGCGACTATTCGGCGGCCAGCCCCGTGCACGTGTTCTCGGTGACGAAGAGCGTTGTTTCCGCGCTTGTTGGCATTGCCATTGGCAAGGGGATGATTGAGGATGCTGGGCAGAAGGTGCTGGATTTCTTCCCGGGCTACACGCCCAAGCGCGGCGAAAAAACGATACGGCAGGTGCGCATCGGGCACTTGCTGAGCATGACGGCCCCTTACAAATACCGCTCGGCGCCCTACACGAAATATTTCAGCAGCGAGAACTGGGTGACGGCGGCGCTGGATTTGCTGGGCGGCAGGGGGCCGCTGGGGGTTTTTCGCTATACGCCGCTGATTGGGCCGGATATTTTAACGGGCATACTGGCGAGGGCCGCCGGGCGGCCTGTGCTGGATTTTGCGCGGGAACACCTGTTTTCGCCCCTGGGCATCGAGGTAAAGGGCAGTGTCACCTTCCGCGACAAGGACGAGCAATTCGCTTTTTTGCGGGCCAGCGGCCCCGGCGGCTGGGTGGCCGACCCCATGGGAACCCACACGGCGGGCTGGGGCCTGTGCCTCTCGGCAACAGACATGGCGAAAATAGGGCAGCTTTATCTTAGCGGCGGCCAATGGAAAGGCCGGCAGATCCTGCCGGCCGGGTGGACAGTGGAGAGCACAAAGGAGCACAGCCGCTGGGAGGCGCTGGGGCTGGGCTATGGCTATTTGTGGTGGCGGCTGGACGATGCGGGCCTGTGCTATGCCGCCATGGGAGACTGCGGGAACATGATTTACGTCAACACAAAAAGGAAGCTGGTGGCGGCCATCGCCTCGCTGTACCGCCCCAGCGCCAAGGATAGGATAGCGTTTATCCGGGAGTTTATTGACAATTGATTTTTGTTATTCCCCGATGATTTTAATCAGCGCGCGCTTTCTGCGCTTGCCGTCCAGCTCGTAGTAGAAAATCTGCTCCCAGGGGCCGAGGTCCAGCCGGCCCTCGGTGACGGCCACCACCACCTCGCGGCCCATCACCGTGCGCTTTAAGTGGGCGTCGGCATTGTCCTCAAAGCCGTTGTGCCGGTATTGGCTGTAGGGCTTTTCGGGCGCAAGCTTTTCCAGCCAGGCCTCATAGTCCTGGTGCAGGCCGGCCTCGTCATCGTTGATGAAAACGCTGGCCGTGATGTGCATGGCGTTCACCAGCGCCAGCCCCTCGCGGATGCCGCTCTCTGCGAGGGCGCTTTGCACCTCGCGGGTCACGTTCACAATGGCCCGGCGCCGGGGCAGCTCGAAAAACAGTTCCCTGCGGTAGCTTTTCATGGCGGTTCCTCCGTGATTTTAGAAAAAGCATACCACAGGCCACCAGGGGGCGCAAGGGACGCCGGCGGTGCAGCCGAAAAGCTTTCATATAAATTTCAACAAATTTTGCCCAATTCGAAGAAAAATCTTTACAATTTGCGCGGTGGGTGCTATAATCGCGATAGTGTTTTGAATGTACGACGACCTGATTTCACACTTTGTTGTAAATCATGAGTTCGTGTATCATGCTCTTTACGGCACTGTGTGATTTTTTTGTGCGTACCCGGCAGGAGAAATGCTAAAACTTTTAGGAGGTATCTTTGATGAATAAAGGTACTGTCAAGTGGTTCAACGAAAGCAAAGGCTATGGGTTCATCTCGAACGACGAGGGCGGCGACGACGTCTTCGTGCATTTCTCCTCCATCATGGTAGACGGCTTCAAGACCCTGCAAGAGGGCCAGCACGTAACCTATGACGTGGAACAAGACCCCAAAAATGCCGACAAACTGCGCGCCATCAACGTGGTGCCGGTAGCCGAGTAAGTAAACGCGAAAAAAACCCCGCCTTTCGGGCGGCTGTTACAGAGAACAGGCAGCCGTGGCTAGTCAGGGTAACAAAAAACGACAGGAATGCTCCTGTCGTTTTTTAGTTGTATCTAATACTACTCTCTGACTAAAATGACAAATATCTGAGCGGGTCTTTTTCCCCCTCGCCGCGTTGTCGTCGGTCGGAATACACAAAGTATTCCTCCCTCCTCCGCCTTGCGAGGAGAAAAAATCCTTCGCTCTGCTATTTGCCATTTCAATCAGAGAGCAGTATAAATATATCGCTCGTTACTCCAATGTAAACGAATCAACCATGCTCTTGAATATCGCTTCGTTCGCGTCATATATCGCCACATCGTCGTCTCCGTCTCCAAAGTAGAAAAGCGTACACGCGGTTGTGCCTCTACAGACAATGGTATAACCGCTTTTAAATGCTGAGGTTGTACAGGTAAACTCCGCAGCATCCATCCCGTTGACTGTGATATACGCTGTATCGCCAAGTACCGCACTTGAATACGCGCTTGTAATGTTTTGACGGGTCTGCTCCACATAGTCGCCAAAGAGCACATTGGGGTCAATTTGCCTCACTCTAATAGAGAGAGTAAGCGTTTCCCCCGTATCTTGATTTTCTCTTTCATATTCCAGAGTGCGCGGATCATCCGTTTCGATTTGCACGAAACCATCAGGCAATAGGATGGACGGAGTAAGCTCCGCATTTTCGGGCGGGTTTGTTTTCGGTGCGCCGATTGCGGCGCTTTCCCCAATCGCGGCGCCGCTCTCGGGGGTAGCGGTGCTGCCCGCAGCATACGGCGAGGTACTCCCGCCACAGGCGGTGAGCGTCAATAGCGTTGCCACCGTAATGGCCGTTATGATTTCCTGCACAAATTTTCGTTTCATCTTAATGCTTCTCCACTGAATCATCTCCGCGCCCGCTGTTTTTTCGCGGCTGTGCGGTGTGCTTCTTTCGATAGATAATCATACTCGACTGAACAAACAAAGTCCACGCCATCTTTGCTGCATACCACGGAAAAATTATCTGAGGTTTCTTCGCAAACTTCGTACTCCACCCCCAGCGCGGAGAAGTTTTCTTTATACCACGAAACGGCCTCCTGCTGTGTCATGCCGGGGTCGGCCCAATAATCTGCGGAATACTCTTCTAAATACCCTCCCTCGTCCCACTCTAAAACTGTCACACCCGGCGGTACAATGGCGGTAATAATCAGCCGCCTTTGGTGGGTTTTTGGGTTAAGGTACGAGGGCGTGTTCCTAACTGCCCGTCACCTGTACGTGGAACTGGCGGGTGCGGGGGCCGTCGAACTCGCAGAAGAAAACGCCCTGCCAGCGGCCCAGCGCAAGGCGGCCCTCGCTTACCGGCAGGCACAGCGAGGCCCCCAGCACACCGGCTTTCAGGTGGGCGGCGCTGTTGCCCTCGCAGTGGCGGAACTCCGGGCGGTTTGGGAAGGCGGCGTCCAGCGCGAAGAGGACGTCCCTCGGCACGTCGGGGTCGGTGTTTTCGTTGATGGTGAGGGCGGCGGTGGTGTGGGGGCAGAACACCGTGCACAGGCCTTCGCGCACGCCGGAGGCCTCCACTGCCGCCGCCACCGTGCGGGTGATGGGCTGCATTTCCTCGGCTTTGGTGTGTATCGTAAAGCTTTGCATCAGGGCCTCCCTTCTTCCAAAAACAGCATTTCGCCGAAGATTATGGCGTTTCCCCATTGTTCACGGCTTCCAAATCGGCGTCCCTGGGTGGCTCGGGCTGCTTTTCCGCCACCCACACGCGGCCTTTGGCGGCAATGTAGTATACATTTAGGCGGTGGCCGGCGGCCAGCGAGGCGTCGAAGGGCACGGCGCCGTTTTCGGCTTTCAAATAGTGAAAGGCGCGCTGGGCGCTGGCGGCGTAGGCCACGCCGTTTGCCAGGCTGTAGCACAGGGTGGCGGGCTGGAGCTCGGCGGCGCCGAGCAGGCCGGGGATGATGTCCTCATTGCCGCAGGTGAGGCTGAGCTGGCCGTCCCGCAGGCCGAGGCGGGCCAGGCGGCGCGCGGGCGCGGCCCAGCCGGCGCGGCGCGCCCCGTGCGAGAGGAACAGCGCCATACCGGTGTACATGCGCGCAAAGGCGGAAAGGCTCACTTCCCGGCGCACGGCGTTATCGCTGGGGGAAAGGGGGTCGTGCAGCAGCACATATTCGCCGTCGTCCCGCCGCTGGAAGCCGTGCACGGCCACCAGATGGCCGCTGCCCGGGGCGCCGGGCGCCGGCGGGGTCTGCGAGCTTTGTGTTTCGGCGGCGTCCTGCGCGCCGGCGGGGCGAAGGCGCACCCGCGCGGCCACGGCGCGGCCCAGCCACACCTCGCGCCGCAGGGCCGAGAGGCCCGCGTAGGCCGCGTGGCAGGAAAAGCCCTGGCAGCCGGCGGCGGCGCACAGCAGGGCCAGGTTGCCGTAGTTGTCGGCGGCGGAATCCCAGGCGCAGCGGGCCACTTCTTCGGGCAACAAGTCGCGCCCCCAGCGGTTCATCAGCATGGTGAGGGTGGTGGGCCCGGCGATGCGCGGGGCGAGGGCGGGGTCTCGCGTGAGGCAGGAGTAGGCCGGAAGTTCCAGCCGGCGGGCGTGGGCCTTCGGCTCGTCGTGGCCCATCTGCTGGGCGGCGTTGGTGGAAAGCGCCAGCATCCGCACCTGGGGCGTGAGGGCGGGGTTTTCGGTGGTGAGGAAGACGCGCATCTGTAAAACGTCGGCGGCGGCCGCGCCTTCCCGCAGGCTGAGGGTTTCGCCGTTCGTTGCGGCTATTTTGTCCTCCTGCAATGGCGGCACGGCCACCCGCGCATAAGGGCTCCAGCAGCCGAAGCTGAACCAGCGGCTCCAGCGGCCATCGGTGGCCAGGCGCACCTGCATCTCTACGTCGGTGCCGGGGGGAACGTCGGCGTTCCAGCTGGGCACCAAGCTGAAAAAGGCCTCGCTGTGGAAGGGGGGGCTGGTGTAGGCCCCGCTTTCGGCATAGCCCTCGCCCTGAGCAAGCAGATGCACGCAGCCGTCCTCCACCGCCGTGTTTTCGAAGAAACCCGGCGCGAAGTCGGCCACGCTTTGCAGGATGAAAAACTTGCCGGCCATGTGAATGTCGCTCTCCTGTGTTCTTGTTTGTGTTGCGGGCGGCGCTGTGCTAAACTGGGGGTGCTTGGCACACCGTTTGTTATTAGTCTAGAACAGGGGCGGGGTGCTGTCAAGCGAGGGATCGGTTTTAGAAGTGCCGTTTTAGAAGTGCCCCAAGGCATTGATTTGCGCGGTGTACCCGCCGAGGCGTGGGCGGGGGATGGTCGCCCTGTGATAAACATTGTGCCGTAATCCCTGAATATTTCGCTAATATCCGGTATTTAAAATAACCCCTCAAAAAAAGCCATCCAAACAGACATTAAAATACAAATAAAATATATAAAAAATGGGGTAAAAATATGAAACCGGCAGAACTCGAGCATTTCGGGCGCTTTGGCTTCCCGCGCGGGCTGCGGGCGGGGCCGGGCGGGGCGCTGTGCTTTGCCCTGCGGCGGGCCAATTTTAAGGCCAACCGCTACGATACCACGCTTTGGATTTTGCGGGAGGGCGGGCCGGGGCGTTTGATTCTGCCGGGCGGGCAGGGGGGCCTTGCCGGGCATTGGTGGCACGGCGAGCGCCTGTTGCTGGCCCGCCCCGGCGGGCGGAAGGAGCGTGCCCTTGCCGCCGCCGGGCTGCCCTTTACCCTGCTGCAAAGCATGGCGCCGGCTGCGCCGGGTGAGGCGCTTGACGTGCGCGAGGAGGCCCGCCTGTATTTGGACGTGGAGGACGCCGCGCCCCTGGCGGACGGGCGCGTGCTGCTGCTGGCCCGGTGCAGCCCCGCCGCCGAGGCCGCGCTGGCCGCCGCCGGGGGCGACGCGGCCAAGGCCGCCGAGGCCCTGCGCGAGGAGGCCGCCTGCGAGGTGCTGACCGAGCTGCCCTTTTGGGAAAATGGCGGGGGCTATGTGGCCCGGCGGCGCAGGCGCCTTTATATGCTGGAAAACGGCGAGGCGCGGCCCCTTACGGACGAGCACACGGAGGTGACGGCCCTGCGTCTGTCGCCTTCGGGCGGCGCGGCCTTTTTCATCGCCATGGATTGGCGGCTGCGCCAGCCCCTTACCCAGCGGCTGTGGCGGCTGGAGGCGGCCACGCTGGCCATGGAGGATGTGAGCTTTGCCGAGCTGCGGCTGGATGCGGTGGCGCCGCTGGATGATGATACCGCCGTGGTGGCCGGCAGCGACATGCTCAAGTATGGCCTGAACCAGAACCCGGCCTTTTACCGGCTGGACGCCGCCGCCAAAAGCGCCGCCACCCTGTACGGCGGCGGGGAGTACGGCGGCGGGGCCACGGTGAACAGCGACCTTTCCATGCCGGAAGAAGCGCGCTGGTACGCGAAAGGCGGGCATGTTTACTGGCTGAGCACCCGGGGCGAAAGCGCCCATCTGATGCGCCTTTGCGCCGAGAGCGGCGCAATAGAGGCCGTCACCCGGCAAAGCGGCGCGGTGAGTGAGATTGCCCCTGCCGGGGAGGGGCATTATGCCATTGCCCTGCGCGGGCAGTGCGGGCCGGAGGTGTACCGCGTGGAGGAGGACGGCGCGGAAACCCGCCTCAGCCGCTTCAACGCCGGGCCGGAGAAAACATATACCTATGCTATCCCTGCCCCGGCGGCCTCGGCGGGCGCGCGCGGCAGCAAGATTCGCGGCTTTGTGCTGCGGCCCCCCGCCCTGCCCGAGGGTGAAAAGTGCCCGGCCATTCTGGACATTCACGGCGGGCCGAAAACCGTGTACGGGCCGGTGCTGTTCCACGAGATGCAATACTGGGCCGCCCGGGGCTTTGCCGTGCTGTGCTGCAACCCCTGCGGCAGCGACGGCCGGGGCGACGCGTTCGCCGATATCCGGGGCCGCTATGGCGAGGAGGACTGCGAGGACATCCTCGCTTTTCTCGACGCCGCCCTCGCCCGCTTCGATTTCATCGACCCCGAGCGCCTGGGCGTGGCCGGCGGCAGCTACGGCGGCTTCATGACGAACTGGCTCATCGGCCACACGCGGCGCTTTAAGGCGGCGGCCTCCCAGCGCGGCATCTCAAACTGGGGCGGCTTCTGGGGAACCTCGGACATCGGCCCCTTCTTCACGCCCGACCAAACAGCCGCCAGCCCCTGGGACGGCGCCGAGCGCCTTTGGGCGCAAAGCCCGCTGAAATACGCTCCGCAGGCGGGTACGCCAACGCTGTTTATCCACAGCGACGAGGACTACCGCTGCCCCGCGCCCGAGGCCTTGCAAATGTACAGCGCCCTTGTGGCGCAGGGAACGGACAGCCGCCTTGTGCTGTTCCGGGGTGAAAACCACGAGCTTTCGCGCAGCGGCAGACCCAAAAACCGCCTGCGGCGGCTTAAGGAAATGACGGAGTGGTTTGAGAGGTATTTGATGAGCGTTGGGGACGAGAAAGCATAGGGCAGTTATCCAAAGATTTTGTCTGTCATTCTGAGCGAAGCGAAGAATCTTACCCCTCTTCGGTAAAGATTCTTCGCTTCGCTCAGAATGACAGAAAAATGCCCGCTGCGCCCGGATTGACCGCGCGGCGGGGGGCTTGTATACTGAATACGCCAAGATATTTTGGCCGCCTTTTCAGCCACTATTGTTTGAAAGTGAGGAGTTAGGCAATGGGCAAAGACGCATTGGTGCAAAAACTGGTGGACGGCTACGACAGCTGGCCCGCCGAATGGGAAAACCGCAGGAACAGGGCCGGGGGCTCCGGCCACATGACGGACGAGCTATACCCTTACGACAGCCTTTTCTCCCCCATCCGGATTAACCGGATGACCGTGAAGAACCGCATTGTGATGGCGCCCATGGGCAACATAGACATGTGCGAGGAAACCGGCCGCCCCAACGACGTGATGCTGCAATATTTCTTTGCCCGGGCCAAGGGGGGCGCGGGCCTGCTTACCACCGGGCTGGTGCCCATCAGCCACGGCATAGACGCCACGGTGACGGAGCTGGGCAAGCTTTCCTACTTCCCGCGCATAGACCGCAGCCGCACGGTGTACTGCGGCTGGCGGGATTTGGCCCAGGGCGTGCACGCCTTCGGCGCGAAAATCTTTATTCAGCTTACGGCGGGCCTGGGGCGGGTGGGCAACCCGCAGTGCCTGCTGACGCAGTACAAATTCCCCGGCTCGGCCTCCTTCATCCCGAATTTCTACATCTCGGCCATTCCCTGCCTGCGCCTTTCGGGCGGCAAGCTGGGCAAAATTATCAAGAACATGGGCCAGGCCGCCGCCGACGCCCACGCCATGGGGCTGGACGGCGTGTACCTGCACGGCCACGAGGGCTACCTCATCGAGCAATTGACGAACCCCGCCTTCAACCACCGCAAAATAGGCAAATACGCCGATTGGCAGCGATTCGGGCTGGACATGGTGCGCGAGATACGCCGCCGCGTGGGCCCGCACTACCCCGTGATGTACCGCATCGACCTTTCGCTGGCGCTGGAGGAAAGCTACGACGAGGCCACGCTGAACGGCAGCTACCTGAAACGCTTCAAGGGCGGGCGCACCATCGCACAAACGCTTAACTATATGGAAGCGTTGGTGGAGGCCGGGGTGGACATTTTCGATGTGGATCTGGGCTGCTACGACAACTGGTGGCTGCCGCACCCGCCTTCCAGCATGCCGGCGGGCTGCTTCCTGGAGGTGGCCCGCGCCGTGAAGGAGCACTTCGCGGGAAAGGGCGTGCTCTCGAAGGCCGGGGTGCCGGTGCCCGTGGTGGGCGTGGGCAAGCTGGGCTACCCGGACATTGCCGAGCGCGCCCTGCGCGAGGGCGACTGCGACATGGTGATGCTGGGCCGCCCCCTTTTGGCCGACCCCGAGTGGCCGAACAAGGCTTACGCCGGAAAGGTGGAGGCCATTCGCCCCTGCATCGGCTGCCAGGAGGGCTGCCTGAACGAATTTGTGGAGGCGGGGCACCCGCAGTGCGCCGTGAACCCGCGCTCGGGCTTTGAATCGCAGCTGCCCGAAATAGCCCCCGCCGCCGCCGTGAAAAAGAAAATTGCCGTGGTGGGCGGCGGGCCGGGCGGCGTTATCGCGGCCACCACGGCCGCCGCGCGCGGGCACGAGGTGGATTTGTTCGAGAAAAGCGGCCAAATCGGCGGGCGCATCGTGGCCGGCTCGGTTGCGGCCATCAAGTTCGACGTGGGCAACTACCGGCAGTACCTTGAGCGGCTGGTGCAAAAGGCGCAGGCAGCCCACGGCATGGGCTACCACCCCGGCCAGGAGGCCGACGCCCAAAACCTGAAAGCGAAGGGCTACGACGCCGTGGTGCTGGCCGTGGGCACGAAGGACGCCGTGCCGCCCATCGAGGGCATTGAAACGGCGCAAAACGTGGTGCAGGCGGCGCATCTCTTTCAGCACGCCGAAGAGCTGGGCGCGGCGAAAAACATCGTGATAGTGGGCGGCGGCGTGGTGGGCTGCGAAATGGCCCAGTGGCTGGCCTACGAAAAGGGCTGCGAGGTGACTGTGGTGGAGATGCTGCCTCACTTCATGTACGGGGCCTGCACGGCCAACCGCACCCACCTGCTGCACGCGCTGAAAGCCAAGGGCGTGCGCCTTTTGAACATGGCGAAGGTGACGGGCATCGAGGGCGGCAGGGTGAACATCAGCCGCAACCACCACAAGAACGTGCCAAACCCCGCCAACACCTGGGCGCCTATTTTGCCCGAAAACATCCACAACCCCATGGCCCCCAAAATAGGCGACGAGTGGCGGGCCGAAACGCTGGAAGCCGACCTGATTGTGCTGGCCGCCGGGGGAAAAGCCGATGACAGCCTCTATTATGAAGCCCTGAAAGAACACAGCGCCGCCGAAATATACAACATCGGGGACAGCTTTGCCCCCGGCAAAATACAGGAAGCCGTGCGCGCGGCCTACCGCCTTGGCGCAAGCCTGTAGCAGAGAGGAGGAACCCCTATGCCCATGACACTAACGAAGGAGCAGCAGGCCCTACTGGACGGCGAGCAAGGCCCGGTGATGGCCAAAATAGTGAAGACGCTGGTGATGTACGGCGAGTGCTTCGGCGCGGCGGAGATGGCGCCGGTGACGGGGGAAAAGGGCCACCTCGTCACCAGCTTTGGCCTTTCGGTGATGAAGCCGGTGTACGAATTGATGGACGAGCTGATTGCCGCCGGCGCGCTTTCGAAGCAGGCGTTCAGCGTGGACCCCCGGCCCCTTGACAAAAACGTGCCCTCGAACCTTTTGCAGAATGTCTTTTTCAAAATCATGTATTCAAAGCAGGCCGATTACGAGGCCCAGCTTAAAAAACTGGGGCTTTTGGACGCCTCGGCCTTTACCTGTACCTGCTACATGGACGAGGTGGGCAACACGCCCAAAGAGGGCGAGGTGCTGAGCTGGGCTGAGAGCAGCGCCGTGGTGTACGCCAACAGCGTGCTGGGCGCGCGCTGCAACCGCAACTCCGGCATCATCGAGCTTTTCGGCAGCATCGCGGGCTTTGTGCCGCGCTTCGGCCTATTGACGGACGAGGGCCGCAAGGCCGCCTGGGTGGTGGAAGTGGATACGGCGTCGGCCCCCGAGGCCCAGGTGCTGGGCAGCGCCATCGGCATGAAGGTGATGGAGGACGTGCCCTACATTAAGGGGCTGGACAAGTGGCTGGGGGACGAGATGAACGACGCCGCCCGCGATTACCTGAAGGACATGGGCGCGGCCACGGCCTCGAACGGGGCGGTGGGCCTGTACCATGTGGAGAACCTGACCCCGGAGGCGAAACAGCAGGGCGAAAAGCTTATCGCCGAGGGCGCGAAGCTGTACCGCATAGACGACGCGGAGCTGGCCCGCGTGAAGGCGGGCTACCCGGTGATATGGAAGGACGCGGACGCCGAGCCGAAGCTTTGCTTCGTGGGCTGCCCGCATCTTAGTGCCGCGCAGTTGGAAGAGTGGAGCGAAAAACTGCCCGCCGCGCTGGCGGCAAACGGCCGCCAGAAGGTGGCTGTGCCCACGGTGTTCACCGCCGCGCCCGCCGTGGCCGAGGCATTCAGGCAAACGCCGGGCTACGCGCGGCTGGCCGCCACGGGGGCCGTGCTTTCTGTGCGGCAAAATGCCGGTAATCACCAGCAGCAACAAGCTGCGCACCTATACCTCGGCCCGCTATTACACGAATGACGAGATTTTACAAAGCATCTCGAAAGGGGGCGCCAGGGCATGAAAACTTTTAAAGGGCGCGTGGTGGTGCCCGGCGCGGCCAGGGCCGAGGCGCTGGTGACGCACGCGGGCTTCAACACGCTGGCATCCTTCCAGAAGGCGCTGATGTTCGGCGATAAAGAGGCCAAATGCAGCGACCAAAACAACGCCGAGCTTTACGGCAAGCCCATGCACGGCAAGGCCCTGTGCCTGCCGCAAACCATTGGCAGCACCACGGGCGGCATGGTGCTGTACTGCGCCGCCAAAATGCAGCGCCAGCCGGCTTGCCTGTTGTTCTCGAAGCCCATCGACAGCCTGGCCGCCGCCGGGGCCATACTGGCCGGCGTGTGGACGGACACCCCCATGCCCACGGTGGACAGCCTGGGCGACGAGTTTTTGGCCGCCGTGCAAAGCGGCATGCGGGTGAGCGTGAGCGAGGACGGGACGGTTACCGTAGAAGAATAGTGCTTTTCAAGCCGGTGTTTTTTTGCTATACTTTATTGCAATGTGGTTACAAATTCTACGATTGCATCGGGGCGGTTTTGGGATGCGAGGTGGGGAGCGGGGGAATAGGTGAAACTGCTTATCAGGGGCGGCCGGGTGTGCGGGGCAAAGGGCCTGCAGCCCATGAATGTACTGGTGGATGGCGGCCTGATAGCCGAAGCGGGCGAAGGCATTGAATGCCCCGGCGCCGAAGTGTGGGACGCGGCGGGAGGGCTGCTGTCTCCCGGATTCACCGATTTACACGCCCATTTGCGCCAGCCGGGGCACGAGTACAAGGAAACCATTGCCACGGGCACCGCGGCGGCCGCCGCCGGGGGCTTCACCACGGTGTGCGCCATGCCGAACCTTGAGCCGCCGGCGGACAGCCTGCAAAACCTTGAGGTGGAGCTTGCCGCCATTCGCGCCGGGGCGCTGGTGCGCGTGCGGCCCTACGGCACCGTCACCGAGGGCCAGAAGGGCTTGGCGCTGGCCGATATTTCCGGCATGGCGCCGGACGTGATAGGCTTTAGCGACGACGGCTGCGGCGTGCAAAACGAGGACATGATGCGCACCGCCATGCGCCAGGTGGCCGCCGCCGGGCGGCTGGTGGCCGTGCACAGCGAGGTGGACGCCCTGCTGCCGGCCGACGGGGTGACCGTTCAGGCCGGAAGCGGCTTTGCCCAGCGCCACGGCTGGCAGGGCGTGGACGACAGAAGCGAATGGCTGGAAGTGGAGCGCGATTTGCGCCTGGCGCAGGAAACCGGCTGCCGGCTGCACATCTGCCATGTTTCCACCGCAAAAAGCCTGGCGCTGGTGCGCGGGGCCAAGGCCCGGGGCGTGGCCGTTACCTGCGAGGTGGCCCCCCACCATTTGCTGCTGTCCTGCGATGATATCTCCCGCGACGACGGCTGCTTTAAAATGAACCCCCCGCTGCGCGGGCCAAAGGACGTGGCGGCGGCGGTGTGGGCCCTGACGGACGGGACGGTGGACGCCATAGCCAGCGACCACGCCCCCCACAGCCCCGAGGAAAAGGCCGGCGGCTTTGCCAAAAGCCTGAACGGCGTGGTGGGGCTGGAAACGGCCTTCCCCACCCTGTATACGGGGCTGGTGCTTCAGGGCACGCTGCCGCTGGAACGGCTTTTGCACCTGCTTACGAACGGCCCGCGCGCCGTGCTGGGGCAGGCGCCCCGCCGCCTTGCCGCCGGCCAGCCGGCGGACATTACCGTGCTGAACCTTGAGACCGAGCGCGCGGTGGACCCCGCTGCCTTTAAAAGCAAGGGGCGGGCCACGCCCTTTGCCGGGTGGCGGCTGCGGGGCTGGCCGGTGCTTACCCTGTATGGAGGAAAGATAGTCTTTAAAGAATAGCTGGAAATTGGGCAGGTAAGCGATGATTAATTGTCATTCTGAGCGAAGCGAAGAATCTTCGAGCCGGGTAGTGTACCGATGTATGAAGAGAAAGATCCTTCGCTGCGCTCAGGATGACAAGATATCTGGGTTATTCATTGCTTACCGAGAAGAAAATAATAATCAGTGAGGAGCTTCTATGCGGCAGGGGGCAAAAAAACTGGTGTTCGAAAATGGGGCGGTGTTTTACGGCAGCGGCTTTGGCGCCGACACCGAGGCTCTGTGTGAGGTGGTATTCAACACCGCCATGGCCGGTTATCAGGAGATATTTTCCGATTGCGGCTACCACCGGCTGATGGTGTGCATGACCTATCCCCTCATTGGCAACTACGGCCTCGCCGCCGAAGATTACGAATCCCGCGCCCCCCGTATAGGGGGCTTTATTGTGCGGGAATACAACGATTCCCTCGCCAACTTCCGCGCCGCGAAAACCCTGGGCGAGGAGATGGAGGACTGCGGCGTGCCCGGCATTTCCGGGGTGGACACGCGGCGCATCACCCGCATGCTGCGCAGCCAGGGCGGCATGCGCGCGCTGCTGTGCGCCGCCGCCTGCCCCGGCGAAGAGGCGCTGGCCCGCATTGCCGCCGCGCCCTTGCCCGCCGGAGGGCCGGGCGAGGTGAGCTGCAAGAAACGCTGGTATGCCCGCGCGCCGGGCGCGCGCTACAGCGTGGCCCTGGTGGACTGCGGCGTGCGCCTTGGCGTGATAGACAACCTGACGGCCCTGGGCTGCAACGTGACCGTGCTGCCCTACGGCGCCGGGGCGGAAGAAGTGCTGGCCCTCGCGCCGGACGGGCTGGTGTTCTCGAACGGGCCGGGCAACCCCGAGGACGCGCCCGAGGCAATAGAGCTTATCCGCGCGCTTGGCGGGCAGGCGCCCACCTTCGGCATTGGCCTCGGGCACCAGCTGTTGGCGCTGGCCGGCGGCGGCAAAACCTACAAGATGAAATGCGGCCACCGGGGGGCCAACCACCCGGTGCGGGAGCTTGCCACGGGCAGGGTGGAAATAACCAGCCAGGGCCACGGCTACGCCGTGGAGGCCGCCAGCCTGGCCGGCACCGGCCTTGCCGCAAGCCATGTGAGCCTTATGGACGGCAGCGTGGAGGGCCTTGAGTGCCCGGGGCTGAACGCATTTTCCTGCCAGTACCAGCCCGAGACCCGCTTTGGGGCTTCGGCCCCGGCCACGGGTATGTTCGGGCGTTTCATCGCGGCCATGGAGGACGCGCGCAAGCTTAGGGCCAGATAGTGTCATTCTGAACGCAGTGAAGAATCTTATAGCCGGATAACTCATTTATACACAGAGGGAAAGATTCTTCGCTACGCTCAGAATGACGACAAAACGAAGGGAAAGATCCTTCGCTTCGCTCAGGATGACAGCACACCTGGTTAATCATCGCTATTGAATACGGGGAGGACGGCATGCCCAAACGCAGCGACATTGAAAAGATACTGGTCATCGGCTCGGGGCCCATCGTCATCGGGCAGGCGGCGGAGTTCGACTATTCGGGCACCCAGGCCTGCCTGGCTTTGAAAGAAGCCGGCTACCGAGTGGTGCTGGTGAACCCGAACCCCGCCACCATCATGACCGACGCCGACATTGCCGAGCGGGTGTACATGGAGCCCATCACGCTGGAGTTTGTGGCGCGCATTCTGCGGCGGGAGCGGCCCGACGCCATATTGCCCACCCTGGGCGGGCAAACCGGCCTGAACATGGCCATGCAGCTGGCCGAAAAGGGCATTTTGGAGGAGTGCGGCTGCGAAATATTGGGCACGGGCTTTGATTCCATCGCCCAGGCCGAGGACAGGGAGCTGTTCAAGGCCCTGTGCCAGCGCATTGGCGAGCCCGCCCTGCAAAGCGACGTGGCCCGCACCGAGGCGGAGGCGCTGGAAAAGGCGCGGGCCATCGGCTACCCCGTGGTGCTGCGCCCGGCCTTCACGCTGGGGGGCACGGGCGGCGGCTTTGCCGAAAACGACGAAGAACTGCTGGCGCTGGCCGCCGGGGCGCTGCGGCAATCTGTGGCGGCGCAGGTGCTGGTGGAGAAAAGCATCCGCGGCTACAAGGAGATAGAGTACGAGGTGATGCGGGACGCCGGGGACACCGCCATCGCCGTGTGCAACATGGAAAACCTAGACCCCGTGGGCGTGCACACCGGGGATTCCATTGTGGTGTGCCCCTGCCAAACCCTCACCAGCCGCGAATGCCAGATGCTGCGCGCGGCGGCGCTGCGGCTTATCCGCGCGCTGGGCATACAGGGCGGCTGCAACGTGCAGTTCGCGCTGGATCCCTATTCCTTCAATTACTATGTTATCGAGGTGAACCCGCGCGTGTCGCGTTCGTCGGCGCTGGCCTCCAAGGCTTCGGGCTTCCCCATCGCGCGGGTGTCGGCGCTTATTTCCGTGGGCTATAGGCTGCACGAGATAGAGCTTGCCGGCACCCCGGCGGCCTTTGAGCCGGCGCTGGATTATGTGGTGACGAAGATAGCCCGCTTCCCCTTCGATAAATTCGAGAAGGCTTCGAAGGCGCTTTCCACCCAAATGAAGGCCACGGGCGAGGTGATGGCCATTGGCCGCACCTTTGAGGAAAGCCTGTTGAAAGCCGTGCGCAGCCTTGAGGTGGGGCTGGACCATATTTGGCTGCGGCGCTTCGACGAAGCCACGGGCGCGAAGCTGTGGGGCTATGTGCAAAGCCCCACCGATGAGCGCGTCTACGCCATTGCCGAGCTGCTGCGCCGGGGGGTAGACCCCGGGCGCATCGCCCAGGAAAGCGCCATCGACGGCTTCTTCATCAGCAAAATTTACGGCATTGTGCGCATGGAGGATTTGCTGAGAGACCACGCGGGCGACGCCGAAGTGCTGCGCGTGGCCAAGCGCATGGGCTTTTCCGATACGTTCATTGCCCGGCTGTGGGAACAGGCCGAGGCCGAGGTGCGCGCCCTGCGCCTTGAAAACGGCATTGTGCCGGTGTACAAGGCAATAGACACCTGCGCCGCCGAGTTTGAGAGCGGCGTGCCCTGCTATTACTCCTGCTACGAGGACGAAAACGAAAGCCTTGCGGGGCGGCGCAAGAAAATCATCGTGCTGGGCGCGGGGCCCATCCGCATCGGGCAGGGCGTGGAGTTCGACTATTCCACGGTGCACGCCGTGTGGGCCATTCGCCGCGCGGGCTACGAGGCCATCATCATCAACAACAACCCCGAGACCGTCTCCACCGACTATACCACCGCCGACAAGCTCTACTTCGAGCCGCTGTGCGCCGAGGACGTGCTGAACATTGTGGCGCTGGAACAGCCGAGCGGCGTCATCGTGAGCCTTGGGGGGCAGACGGCCATTAACCTGGCCGCCGCGCTGGACGAGGCCGGCGTGCCGCTGGCGGGCACGGGCCGCGCGGCCATAGACCTTGCCGAAAACCGGGACAGCTTCGAGCGGCTGCTCACGCGCCTTGGCATACCCCAGCCCAAGGGCCGCGCCGTGCGCAGCCTGGAGGAAGGGCTGGACGCCGCCGCCGAAGTGGGTTACCCGGTGCTGGTGCGCCCCTCCTTCGTGCTGGGCGGGCGCGCGATGCAGATAGTGAGCGACGAGGGCGCGCTGCGCCATTACCTGGCCGGGGCGGCGCGGGCCAGCGCCGAGGCCCCGGTGCTGGTGGACCGCTATGTGGAAGGCAAGGAGCTGGAAGTGGACGCCGTGTGCGACGGCAGCGAGGTGTTCATCCCCGGCATCATGGAGCATGTGGAGCACACGGGCGTGCACTCGGGCGATTCCATGAGCGTTTACCCGGCTTTCAGCGTGAGCGAAAAGGTGAAGGCGGCCATTGTGGACTACACCGTGCGCCTGGGCCTGGCCGTGGGCATCAGGGGGCCTTTCAACATCCAGTTCATCGCCGACGCCGAGGACAAGGTGTATGTTATTGAGCTGAACCCGCGCTCGTCCCGCACGGTGCCCTTTATCTCGAAGTGCGCGGGGGCGAATTTGGCGGGCATCGCCGCCCGCGTGGCGCTGGGCGAAACGCTGAAACAGCAGGGCTGCCCCGCCGGTGTTGCGCCGGAAAAAAGTGGCTGGTATGTGAAATGCCCGGTGTTCAGCTTTGAAAAGCTGCAAGGGGCCGACACCTACCTTTCGCCCGAGATGAAAAGCACGGGCGAGGCCATTGGCTACGACAAAACGCTGAACCGCGCCATGTACAAGGCCCTGAAAGCCAGCGGCAAGAAGGTGGATAATTACGGCGCGGTGCTCATTACCATTGCCGACGCCGACAAGCCCCGCGCCCTGCCGCTGGTGCGGCGATTCTACCGGCTGGGCTTCAACATAGAGGCCACGGCGGGCACGGCGGCCTTTTTGCGGGAAAACGGCATACGCACCCGCGTGCTGAAAAAGCTGAGCGAGGACAGCGACGATATTTTGCGCAGCCTGCGCGGCGGCAGCGTGGCCTATGTGCTGAACACCCAAACCCCTGGCAGCGAGCACCACCGCAAGGACGGTTTCCTCATTCGCCGCGCCGCCGTGGAAAACCATGTGACCATCTTCACCAGCCTGGACACCGTGGCCGTGCTGCTGAACGTGCTGGAAGAGATAACCGTGGGTGTGGCTACCATAGACGATGTGCAAAAGGACGGTCGTTAGTTAGTAGTTGTTAGTCGTTAGTTAGGTCAAGGGCAAGGGAGTTATTGTAGTGCAGTGCGACTTCAAAAATGGGATACGTCATTGTGGGCGTCATTACGCGCGTCATTGCGGGCTTGACCCGCAATCTAAATCAGGCCGGGGTAAGGACTAGATTGCGGGTCAAGCCCGCAATGACGGTGGATGGGGTAAGCCTGTGATTTTTCGCTATCTTGCGGCGGGTGGAAACCGTCCCGATGTCGAAGGAAAACGGATGAAGAGGAGCCTGATTGTGACGGAACGCATGTCCACATCCGCGCGCGGCGCGCGGCCGGGCGCAAAGCGGCTGGCCGGGGCAGCCGTGGCGCTGTTGTGCGCTTTTTTGTGCACGATGTTGTTTTTCAGCGGGCTTTCGCTGGCACGGGGGGGCCGGGGGGCGGCGGCTGTGGATTTATCCGCCGCCGTGGGCGAGGGCTTTCACCCGGCGCAGGACGGCAGCCTTGTAATGCGCAGCGAGGGCGGGCGGCTTTCCTTCTCGGGCCTCGGTATCGAGGCAGCCAACCTGCTTATCGAATACCGCGCGGCGGGGCAGGCGGCCTTCCCCGTGCCCGTGGCTTTGGCCCTCACGGGCGACGGCTCGGCCGCGAGCGGGGATTATTTGGCCGACGAGGCCGTGCTGGCCCCGGGCGAAAAGGCCGGGCGGCAGGTGCTTATGCTGCGAAGCAACGGGGAATTAAAGGGATTTGCCCTCAGCTTCCAGCCCGCGCAGGGCGAGTGGCTGATTACGGGCATCACCCTCAATGGCGGCGGGTTTTCCTTCAACTGGCCCATGTTTTTGCTGCTGGGCCTTGCGGGGCTGGCGCTGTGGGCGGTGTTTGCCTTCGGGCTGTGGCGGCTGTGGTATCAAGACGATAACAAGGCCCACCGCCGCCTGGCCCGCGGCTGCGCCGCGCTGTGCGCGCTGGCGCTGGCGGCGGTGATGCTTCTTGGGGCGCAGCCGGGGCGGCGGGGCTTCATGTGGCGCTACGACCCCGCGCTGCCGCCCGCCGAGCAAAGCGACGAGTACCCCGGCACCGCCTTTTACAACTTGCTGTTCGACGCCTTCTGGCACGGGCAAACGGCCCTGCGCGTACAGCCGGACGCCGCGCTTGCCCAGCTGGAAAACCCCTACGACCGCTCTCAGCGCGGGGATATCCCCGTATTGTGGGACACCAGCTACTACGGCGGTCGCTACTACAGCTACTTCGGCCCCGCGCCAATGCCCTTTTACTACGCCTTCTACCTGCTAACGGGGCACCAGCCTTCCCCCGCCGTGGCCTGCGCCGTGCCGGGGCTGCTGCTGGCCTTTGCGCTGTGGGGGGCACTGCGGCAGTTATTGATTTATTACTCAATAAAACCAAATTTAATTTTGTTATTGTTGGCTATTCCGGCCCTGGTATTCGGCAGCCTGACCGCCATGCTGGTGAGCTGCGCCGACGCCTACGCCCAGCCCTATTTGTGGGCCGGGCTGGGGCTGTGCGGGCTGGTGGGGCTGGTGTATGCCGCCGGGCGGCAGGCGAGGGCCTGGCGCGCCCGGCTGTATTATGCGGGTGCGGGGCTGTGCGTGGTGCTGGTGGCGGCGGCGCGCCCGGCGGTGTTGCTGTTGTGCCTGGCCTTTGCGCTGCCGCCGCTGTGGCGCGCGCTGCGCCGCCCAAAAACCGAGCTGCCCGCGCGGGAAAAGCTGTGTCGCCTGGCCGCGCTGGCGGCCCCGGTGCTGGCCGGCGCGGCTGTTCTGATGGCCTACAACGCGGCGCGCTTCGGCTCGCCCTTTGAGTTTGGGCAGGCCTACCAGCTCACCGTGGGGGACATGCGGCTGGCGGCTTTCCGCTGGCAGCCGGCCTGGCTGCTGGAAACCCTGCGCTACTTTTTGTTCCAGCCTCTGCTGCTCATTCAGCGATTCCCCTTTATTGAAGTGCAAAACGGCTACCCCCTGCTGTATGGCAACCGGTTTTACAGCGACCCCTTCTTCGGGCTGGCCAACCTGCCGCTTTACTGGGCGCTGTGCCTGGCTCCCCTGCTGTGGCGGCGGCAAGTTGATGCCAACAGCAAGGATGTTATCGCAAAATTGAATACTAAAGATGGCAAAAGAAATGTGATAAAAATTACATTTATTGCTGTACTGGGCGCTGCCGCGCTGGTGTGGTGGCTGGATTTTTCGGTGGGCAATTTCCTTTATCGCTACCTCTGCGACGCCTCTTTCGCCCTGGCTTTGCTGGCGGCCTTGGCCCTGCTGGCGGCCTTTGGCCGCCGTGCGGGCGCTGGCGGCGGCGCAAGCGAGGCGGCGGTAGCAGCGGCTGTGGGCGCGGAGGGCTTGGCCGGTGACCGCGGCGAGAGCGGAGAAAAAGCCGAGGGCGGCGAAGGTGGCGAGGCCAGCGGGGCTTGCGCGAAGGGATGGACGCATAGCCGGGCTTGGCGCGCGGGCCTTGGCTTTGCCTGCGGCCTGTGCCTGGTCAGCATCGCGCTGGGCCTGCTGCTGGCCGTAGCCAACGACCGCCATACCCTTTACCTGAACCACCCCGGGTGGTACAATTTGTTTGAGAATACCTTCCGTTTGAGATAAGGAGAAGCATGGCAGAAGACGCAACATATATTATTGTAAAAAACAGCAAAATTGCGAAAGATGTATTTTGTATGCGCCTTTCCGGCCCCAGTGGGGCCATGCGCGCGCCGGGCCAGTTCGTCAATTTGCAGTTGCCGGGGCTGTATCTGCGCCGCCCCTTTTCGGTGAGCCGGTGGGACGCGGACGGGCTTGAAATTGTGTATAAGGTGGTGGGCGAGGGCACGGCCCAGATGGCCGCCATGGCCCCCGGCCGGCAGCTAAAGGCGCTGGCGGGCCTTGGGCGCGGCTTCGGCGCCGCCCCCGCCAAAGGCCGCCGCGCGCTGCTGGTGGGCGGCGGCGTGGGCGCGCCGCCACTGTATGCGCTGGCGCGGGCGCTGTGCGCGGCGGGCGCAGCCCCGGCGGTGGCACTGGGCTTTGCCTCGGCGGAGGATGTGTTCTTTCAGGAAGAATTTGAGGCCCTGGGATGCGGGGTGCTGCTGGCCACCGAGGACGGCAGCCGGGGCAGCCCCGGCTATGTGACCGCGCTGCTGGATGGCCTCGACTTCGGCTATTACTACGCCTGCGGGCCAAACGCCATGCTGGCGGCCCTGCACGCCCTGGCCGAGAGCCGGGGCATTGAGGGGCAGTTGAGCTTTGAGGCGCGCATGGGCTGCGGCTTTGGCGCGTGCATGGGATGCAGCTGCCACACGCAGTTTGGCCCAAAGCGCGTGTGCGCAGACGGCCCGGTATTTACCTCGCGGGAGGTGAAATTCTAATGAGCACGGCCAGCATAGATACCAGCGTGGAGCTATTGGGCCACCGGCTGCAAAATCCCGTCATCGCGGCCAGCGGCACCTTTGGCTTTGGCTACGAAATGGCCGAGTGGTACGACCTGAACGCGCTGGGCGGCATTGCGCTGAAGGGCACCACGCGCGAGGCGCGCTTTGGCAACCCCGCGCCCCGCATTGCCGAGTGCAGGGAGGGGATGCTGAACGCCGTGGGCCTGCAAAACCCCGGCGTGCAGGCCGTGGTGGCCGAGGAGCTACCCCGCCTGCGGAAAGTGTATGACGGCCTTGTTATCGCAAACGTGTGTGGATTTACAATAGAAGAATATGTGTATGTGGCACAGGCTTTTGACGCCGCGGACGGGGCGGATGTGCTGGAGCTGAACATCTCCTGCCCGAACGTGAAGCACGGGGGCATGGCCTTTGGCACCAGCGCGGCCCAGGCCGCCGGGGTGGTGCGGGCCGTGCGCCGCGCGGTGAAGAAGCCCCTTTTGGTGAAGCTGAGCCCCAACGTGACCAGCATTGCCGAAATAGCCTGTGCTTGCGTGGAGGCAGGGGCCGAGGGGCTGGTGGTGGCAAACACCCTGTTGGGGCTGCGGCTCAGCCCGAGGGACGGCAAGCCCCTCGTCTCCATCGGGGCCTGCGGGTTTTCCGGCCCGGCAGTGAAGCCCGTGATATTGCGCATGGTGCGCGAGGTGTGCGCCGCCGTAGAGGTGCCTGTGCTGGGCGTGGGCGGCATCGCCAATGCCGACGACGTGCTGGAATACCTGTGGGCCGGGGCTGCGGCGGTGCAGGTGGGCTCGCAAACGTTGGTGGAGCCCTGCGCGGGCAAAGCCATTGCCGAGGCCCTGCCCGCCGCCATGGCCCGCTATGGCATCCCCAGCCTACAAACCATTAAGGAGAGCAGTAATCACAAGCTATGAGCCAAGAAAGGACGGGCAACATGAGAAAAGATGTCATTATCGCCTGCGACTTCCCTGCCAGAGCCGAAATGCTGGCCTTCCTCGACCGCTTTTCGGGGCGGAAACCCTATGTGAAAATTGGCATGGAATTGTTCTACGGCGAGGGGCCGGACGTGGTGCGGGAGGTGAAGGAGCGCGGGCACAGCGTGTTTTTAGACCTCAAGCTGCACGACATACCCAATACCGTGCAGCGCGCCATGCGAAACCTGGCCCGCCTTGGCGTAGACATGACCAACCTGCACGCCGGTGGCGGCAGCGCCATGATGAAGGCCGCGATGGAGGGCCTTGAGGAGGGCGCGCGCGGCCAAAGGCCCAGCCTCATTGCCGTGACCATGCTGACCAGCGTGGGGCAAGAGGCCATGAACGCCGAGTTGCTGATTCCCGGCGTGATGAGCGAGGTGGTGGCCAGCTATGCCACCGCCGCGCAGGGCTGCGGGCTGGACGGTGTGGTGTGCAGCCCGCTGGAAGTGGGCGTGGTGAAGGAGTGGTGCGGGCCGGAGTTCCTCACCGTCACGCCGGGCATCCGCTACCCCGGCGCGGCCCAGGGAGACCAAAGCCGCGTGACCACCCCGGCCAAAGCCGCGCGCATCGGCAGCGATTACATTGTGGTGGGGCGGCCCATCACCGAAGCCGACGACCCGGTGGCCGCCTACGAAAAGGTGCTGGCGGAGTTTTCGGCGGGCTGAGTGAAGCAATGATTTATTGTCATTCTGAGCGAAGCGAAGAATCTTAGAGCCGGGTAACATACAGCTATTCAAAGGGAAAGATCCTTCGCTTCGCTCAGGATGACAAGTTAGATGGGTTGCTTACTCATCGCTTTTCTTAAGGGTTTGGAAAACGGGATGCACAACGGATGCTCGAATAATCAGGCAGAAAACACATATTGCTTGCGTGAAACGGAGATAATATGAGCACAAACAAGGCCGTTATTGCGAAAGACCTTTTGTCCATCGGCGCGGTGTTTCTGCGCCCGGACGAACCCTTCACCTGGGCCAGCGGCATCAAGTCTCCCATTTACTGCGACAATCGCCTCGTCCTCAGCAGCCCGGAGGTGCGCGGCCGGGTGGAGGACGGCCTGGCCGAGCTGGTGCGCCGGGAGTACCCCGCCTGCGGCCTGCTGGCCGGTACCTCCACCGCCGGCATTGCCCACGCGGCCCTGGTGGCCGAGCGGCTTGCCTTGCCCATGTGCTATGTGCGCGGCGCGGCCAAGGCCCACGGCCGGGGCAACCAGATAGAGGGCCGCACCGAGCCGGGGCAGAAGGTGGTGGTGGTGGAGGACCTCATCTCCACTGCCGGCAGCGTTGTAGAGGTGGCCGAAGCCCTGCGCGGGGCCGGCTGCGAGGTGCTGGGCATCGTTTCCATTTTTAACTACGGGCTGGCCGCCGGGGCGGAAAAGCTGGCCGCCGCCAAGCTGCGAAACGTCTCCCTCTGCGATTTCGACGCCCTGGCCGGGGTGGCCGCCGGGGAGGGAATCATCAAGGAGGCGGATTTGGCCCGCTTGCAGGCATTTAGGCGCGAGCCGAGGGGCGAGTGGCAAAACAGTTAATTAGTTATGAGTCGTTAGTTATTAGTTAAGGGCGGGGCATTGAAGGCGTCGTCCTCTGCAATTTCCCTGTCATTCTGAGCGAAGCGAAGAATCTTGGCCCAAGAGCAAGGGCAAGATTCTTCGCTTCGCTCAGAATGACAAAATATAGGTAGGGCGGACGGCCGCAGCCGTTTGCATAGCGCCCAAAACGGGACGCCGAGGGCGGCGTCCCCTACAAAGGGCGAAGACACACGTTTTCCACGTAGGGGCCGCCGCCTTCGGCGGCCCGTTCTGCTGTATATTGTCACAAGTTCGGATAGGCGAGGGCAGTCGGGGCTGGCTATTCCGCCGAAAAAATTGCAGAAATAGAATATATATTCAAAATATACTTGCATATATGCGAAAACTGACTATAATGAATGTATAAACTTGCAAAACGAAGGGGACATCACCCCGAAGGAGGACGCGTATGCCCACGAAGGATAAAAAGAACATCAAAAAGGTGGTGCTGGCCTATTCCGGCGGGCTGGACACTTCCATCATCATCACCTGGCTGAAGGAGAATTACGGCTGCGAGGTGATTGCCATGGCGGCCGACGTGGGCCAGAAGAGCGAGCTGGACGGGCTTGAGGAAAAGGCCCTCAAAACCGGCGCGTCCAAGCTTTACATCGCCGATATCAAAAAGGAACTGGTGGAGGACTTCATCTGGCCCACGCTGAAATCCGGCGCGAAGTACGAGGGCTATCTTTTGGGCACCAGCTTTGCCCGCCCGCCCATTGCCAAGGCCCTTGTGGAAATTGCGAAAAAGGAGGGCGCCGACGCCATCTGCCACGGCGCCACCGGCAAAGGGAACGACCAGGTGCGCTTCGAGCTGACCGTGAAGGCCCTGGCCCCCCAGCTTGCGGTTATCGCCCCCTGGCGCGAGTGGGACATCACCAGCCGCGAGGAGGCCATTGACTACGCCGAGGCCCACGGCATCCCCCTGAGCGTGACGAAGGAGACCAGCTACTCGAAGGACAAGAACCTGTGGCACCTCTCTCACGAAGGGCTGGAACTGGAGGACCCTACGAAAGCCCCCAACTATGAAGGCATGCTGGAGCTGGGCTGCACGCCCGAAAAGGCCCCGGACAAGGCCACGCTTCTCTCCATCGGCTTTGAGGACGGGGCGCCGGTATCTCTGAACGGCGAGGCCATGGACGGGGTGGCCCTCATAGAGGAACTGAACCGGCTGGGGGGCGAAAACGGCATCGGCATACTGAACCTGGTGGAAAACCGCCTGGTGGGCATGAAGAGCCACGGCGTGTACGAGACCCCCGGCGGCGCCATTTTGTACCACGCCCACGAGGTGCTGGAAAGCGTGTGCCTGGATAAAGACACCAGCCACTTCAAGGCGCATGTGGCCCAGCGCATGGCCGAACTGGTGTACAACGGCCAATGGTATACTCCCCTGCGCGAGGCCATCTCCGCCTTTGTGGATAAGACCCAGCACCACGTTACCGGCGCGGTGCACCTCAAGCTCTATAAGGGCAATATCATCGATATGGGGGTGGAAAGCCCCTACTCCCTGTACGACGAAGCCACCGCCAGCTTTGCCACCGGCGAAAGCTTCAACCACGCCCACGCCGAGGGCTTTATCACGCTGTTTGGCCTGCCGGTGCGCGTGCGCGCCGAGATGGAAGCCCGGAATAAGGAAAAGTGAGAAAAGCAGCATAATGTAAGCTGGACAACAGCGCGGGGATATCGTCCCTGCGCTGTTTTGCGTGGCAGCTTCCGCTAAATCTTCTTGCTTTTTCACTTGTTTCGATGTATCATTACTATATCTGCACATATTGAGATTTGTGAGCGTCGAACGTCAACTTTCTTCGCCCGTGGAGAGGTGGGGAAAAGTGCCCGGTGATTTTCGCAGCAGGGGGTGTACCCGCCGTTGAACAGACTGAGCGCGCTGAAAAGGCCCATGGGGCTTTTTTGTGCGGCGGCATATCTGCTGGCGCTGTGTGCCTGCACCCCCGAGGATCAGTTCACCCCCGAGGGCCAGCCCAAGCCCGGGAACCCCGCGCCCGCCGCATCCGGGGGGGCGCTTGCCGAGCCGGAATATGTGCGCACCCCGCCCCCGGTGGCCATGCCCGAGGCCCCCGGCACAAACCAAACAACCAACGCCGACGCCACGCGCAGCGGCTTTATAGATGTCTCAAACATCAATAAAGGCTATGTGGCCGCGCAGTGCAGCGCCTCGGTGCGCTGCCGCGTGCGCATACGCAAGGGCGAAGAGGTGGACGACTACGAACTGAGCAACGACGGCAGCACGAGTTACTACCCCATTACCCGGGGCAACGGCGAGTACACCGTCATTCTGTACACCTTTTTGCGGGACGGCGACGGCGGCCCCGAGTATGACCAGTTCATCTCCGCCACGGCCACGGCCGCGCTGGAAAGCGAGTTCGGCCCCTATATCGTTCCCACGCGGCTGGTGGAATATACGCCCGAAAGCCCCTGCGTGGTGCTTTCGCACGAAATTACCCAGCACGCCGCCACCGACCTTGAGGTGATTCAGCAAATTTATTACTGGATTACCGAGAACATCAGCTACGATACCGAAAAGGCCACCGAGCTGGCCGGCAAGCGAGGCGCCTACGAGCCGAACCCGGACGAAACCCTCGCCTCGGGCAAGGGCATTTGCTACGACTACGCCTCTCTGGCCGCAGCCATGCTGCGCGCCAACGCCATTCCCGCAAAGCTTATCAAGGGAGACGTGGACGCCCCGGACGGCAGCGGCACCGTGTACCACGCCTGGAACATGGTGTGGACGGAGGAAACCGGCTGGATAGCCGTGGAACTGGCCACCAACCCCGACGACTGGACCCGCGTCGACGCCACCTTCGGCGCATCCGGCGCGATGGACATCGGCAGTTTTATAGGCAACGGCGAGAACTACGTTCCAACGTCAGAAAGCTAAGTATTCTTAGGAGGAACCTTCATGGCGAAAACACAAAAACCCCTCGCGCCGCAGGACCTGGCCGCATATTTTGAAAGCATGACCATGTTGCTGCGCGCCGGCGTGCCCGCCAACGAATGCCCCGCCATCATCGCCGAGGACATGGAGGGCAGCGAGCTGGCCTTTGTGTGCGGCAAGCTGGGGGAGATGCTTTCCGGCGGGGAGGTGTTTGTGCTGAGCGAGGCGCTGCAAAAAAGCGGGCGCTTCCCGGCGTATGCCGAGGAAATGGTGTTTCTGGGCGAGGAAAGCGGACGCCTGGAGCTTACCTGCGACCAGCTTGGCGCCTATTACCGCCGGCAGGAGGCGCTGGCGGCCAGCATCCGCAGCGCCATATCCGGCCCGGTGCTGCTGATGATAATGATGAGCGTGGTGCTCATTTTCCTCATCTCCTTCGTGCTGCCGGTGTTCGAGAACGTGTTCACCTCGCTGGGGCTGGCGGCCGCCGGCGGCCTGGCGGGCGCCTTCACCGCCGCCCGCGCGGCCATGGCCGTGGTGGGCGTGCTGCTGGCCTTTATTATTGTGGTGCTGGTGATGTACCTGCTGCCCGGCGGGCGCGCGCGCCTGGCCCGGATGGCCCAAACGCTGCCCCTCACCCGGCGCATCCACTACGCCCTCAACGCCGGGCGCTTCACCGGCGGGCTGGCCATGCTGCTGTCCAGCGGCATCGGCGTGGGCCAGGCCGTGGAAAAGGCCGGCGCGCTGGTGGAGAACAAGCGCATCACAGATAAAATACCCGCCGCCAAGGCCGACGTGGACGCGGGCGAGGATTTGGGCAGCGCGCTGGTAAAGCACGGCGTGCTGGACGGCTTCGAGGCCAAGATATTGCTTTCGGCCTCCCGCGCCGGCCAAACCGAGGTGGCCATGCAGAACCTCTCCGCCATTTATACCGAGGAAGCCAACGGCGGCATCGACCGCCTTTTGGGCATGATAGAGCCGGCGCTGGTGGGCATCCTCAGCGTGTCCATCGGCGTCATTTTGCTCAGCGTGATGCTGCCGCTCACCGGTATTCTTTCCGCCATTAACTAAAGCGGGGTTCGCTATGATGAAAAAGCATCGCAAACGAGGGCTTGGCGGCATCGGCGCCTATTTGGCGGCCGTGCTGCTGTTTGCCCTGATACTGGCGGTGATGCTGCTCAGCCTGGGGCGCGGCGCCAGCGCGGAGGGCGTGGCCGCCACGCGCCGGGCCATTGAGCGCGCGGCGGTGCTGTGCTACGCTACCGAGGGCTTCTACCCCCCCAGCCTGGCCTACATTGAAACCAACTACGGCGTACAGGTAGACCGCAATAACTACACCGTGCGCTACGAGGTTTTCGCCCCCGGCATCGCCCCCGCCATCACCGTGGTGGCAAGATAAAATCCAGCGATTATTTGGAGCGCGTTATGCAGAAAAGCAGCCACAGAAACGGAATTGCGACCGGCATACTGCTGCCCATGGGGCTGGTGTGCCTGTTCGCTTTTTGCTCGCTGGCGCTGGCGCTGATGGGCGGCCGGGCCTACAGGCAGATACAGGCGAACGTGGACGACAGCTACGGCGCGGGCGTGGCCGCCAGCTACCTGCGCACCAAGCTGAGCCAGAACAACAGCGCCGGGGCCGTGAGCCTGCGCAGCGAAGGTGAAACGCAGGTGCTGGTGATAAGCAGCGAGGCAGAGGGCCGGGCTTACGAGACGCGCATCTTTTTTGCGGAGGGCCAGCTTTTGGAGCTGTTTATCAGCGCGGAGGCGGGTTTTGGAGACGAGGGCGCCACGCGCATTGCCGAGGTGGCAGGCTGCAATTTCAACATGGACGAAGACGGGCTGTTCACAGCCGAGTTTATAAGCCCCAGCGGGGCCGTGGCGCGCACGGCCTTTGCCACCACAAGGGGGGGCCGCCTGTGAAAACACGCTACCGCAACGTGGCCTTTTTGGCCGAACTGATGATAAACATCCTCGTGTTCAGCGTTTCCTGCGCGGTGCTGGTGGGCTTGTTCGGCCAGGCGGCGCGCATCTCGCGCGAGACGCGCGAAAAGACCGCCGCCTCGGCCCAAACGCTGGCTGTGCTGGAAACCGTGAAGGCCCGCGGAGACTGCGAGGACGGCGCCTGGCAGGCCGACGGCAGCCTTTTGTGCCGCTACACCGAGGATTGGCTGCCCGCTCAAAGCGAGGCCGAGGCCGCCTACCTCATTCGCCTTGAGGTGGCGGACAGCCCCGGCGCCGCCGGCACCCTGCGCGAGATGGAGGCCGTGGCCACCGGAGCCGAGGACGGGCGGGAGCTTTGCCGCCTTGAAACCGCCAGCTACCAGCCGCTTGTAGCCGGACATACAGAGGAGCTTTGATGAAGCAGAAAAACGTCCTCACCAGCATGCGCAGCGGCGTGGGCACCGGCACCACCTCCCTGCTGATGATTTTCACGGTGCTGTGCTTTGCCACCCTGGCCATGCTCAGCCTTTCTACCGCCGCGGCCAACCAGCGCATTCGCGGGCGCGGGCTTGACGCCGACGCCGCCATTGCCGCCGCCAAGGGGGGCGCCGCCCGGCAGCTTGCCGTGCTGGACGGCGCGCTGCTGGAACTGCAGATGGGCGGCGATGCCGATGAAGAAGCCTATTATGCCGAAGCTTTGGCCGCCGCCGAGGCCCTGGGCTGGGAGGTGGACGCCGAGGCCCGCACGGCCGTCTTGCGCCTGCCGGTGGACGAACACAACGAACTGCTGACCGAGCTGGCCCTGCAAGCGCCGGGCGAGGCCGAACGCTACACCGTGGCGCGGCAGATAACGCGGCTGGCCGCCGGCTGGGAGGCCGAGGAAGAGGGCCAGGTGTGGGTGCCGGGGTAGCGAAGGCGCTGAACGAAGTGAAGAATCTTTTAGGATAAGGGCGCCATACAGCCCATTGCCGCACAACCGGAAGAATACCCGGTACGGAGGAATACATGAACCTGAGCGAACTGCTTCGCACGGCCACCGAGGCCGGCGCGTCGGATATGTTTTTCATCGCGGGCTTTCCCCCGGCCTACCGGCGCGAGGGCCAGGTGACCAAGGTGGGCGAAGATACTTTAAGCGTGGCCGACGTGGAGGCGCTGGTGCGGGAGATTTACGCCCTCACCAACAACCGCCCCATTGAAAAGCTGCTGCACAGCGGCGACGACGACTTCTCCTTTTCCGCGCCGGGGGTTGGGCGCTTTCGCGCCAACACCTTCCGCCAGCGCGGCAGCCTGGCCGCCGTGGTGCGCGTGGTGATGTTCAAACTGCCCGACCCCCGCAGCCTTGAGATTCCCGAGGTGGTGATGGGCCTGGGGAACTTTACCAAGGGCCTGGTGCTCATCACCGGGCCGGCCGGCAGCGGCAAAAGCACCACCCTGGCCTGCCTGGTGGATAAAATAAACACCGAACGGGCCGACCACATCATCACCATGGAAGACCCCATCGAGTACATTCACCGCCACAAGCTGAGCATTGTTTCCCAGCGGGAGATAAACGGCGACACGGCGGACTATGCCAGCGCCCTGCGCGCCGTTTTGCGCCAAAGCCCGGACGTTATCCTTGTGGGCGAAATGCGCGACGCCGAAACCATCGAGATTGCCGTTACCGCCGCCGAAACCGGGCAGCTTGTGCTCTCTACCCTGCACACCACCGGCGCGGCCAACACGGTGGATCGAATCCTCGATATCTTCCCCCCGAACCAGCAGCACCAGATACGCATCCAGCTTTCCATGGTGCTGCGGGCCGTGGTCAGCCAGCAGCTTATCCCCTCGGTAGACGGCAGCCTATTGCCCGCCTTCGAGGTCATGCTGCTCACCCCGGCCATCCGAAACATGATACGCGAAAGCAAGGTGCACCAAATAGACTCGGCCATTTTTGCCGGGGCGGCCATGGGCATGATAACCATGGATCAAAGCGTTTTCAATCTGTACAAAGCCGGCCGCATCACGGCCGACACCGCGTTGCAGTACAGCGTAAACCTGGAAGAGATGCGCAAAAGGGTGGGTGCAGGCTAAGTTCGCGCCCGCGCGCTCTGTCCAAAACCATGAACGGCCTCTCTGGGAGGAGGGAAGCTATTTGATTTCCGTTATTCGCGTTGAGATGCTGGGCGGGCTTTCGGTGTGGGCCGACGGCGTGCCTGTGCTGGACAGCGCCGGAAAAGTGAACAAACCCTGGCAGGTGTTCTGCTTTTTGGTGCTGAACCGGGGCAACCCCACCGGCGCGGGGCGCCTGATAAGCGCGCTGTGGCCGGACGAGAACCTGGGAGACCCGGCCAACGTGCTGAAAAACACCATCTATGTGCTGCGCCGAGAGTTCGAAAGCGTGAAGGGCCCCAAGGAGTCCCCCATCCTCTTCGAGAGCGGCGGCTACCTGTGCAACCCGGCCATCCGCTTTGAGGTGGACACCGACTATTTTGAGCAGCAGGCAAAGGCGGCGCTGGCGGCCCCGCCCGAAACGAAGCTGGCGCTTTTAACCGAGGCGGTGGATTTGTACAAGGGGGAGCTGCTGCCGCAGCTGGAAAACGAAGTGTGGGTGATGCCGCTGGCGCTGTACTATAAGCAGCTGTACAGCGACGGAGTGAAGCAGCTGTGCGACGGCCTGTACGAGGAGGGCCGGTTCAACGAACTGCTGGAAGCGGCCACGCTGGCGAACCACATCGACCATTTGGAGGAGAGCACCTACATCTACATGCTGCGGGCGCTGTACGAGCTGGGCATGTACCGGGCCATCATTCCGGCTTACAACAAAATTGTGCGCATCTTTTCTGAAGAACTGGGCGCGCCTCCCGGCCCGGAAATTCGCGCCATCTACGCCGCCGCCGCCGAGCAGGTGGACACCATCGAGCAGGACATTATGATTATCCGCGACGATTTGCGCGAGGTGGCCGGCCCCGAGGGCCCGGCGCGCGGCCCGCTGTACTGCACTTACGACGTGTTCAAGTACCTTTACCAGATGGTGGCCCGTTCGTCGGAGCGCGCGGGCGGCAGCGTGGTTATCGTGCTGCTCACATTGCAGGCCGGCGGGGGGGCCACTCCCTCGGCCAAGCAGCTTTCCGTGGCCATGAACCACGTGAAAACCATGCTGCTGGGCGGCCTGCTGCGCAAAAGCGACGTGGTGGCCCGCTATGCCAAAAGCCAGTACATCATCATGCTCAGCGTGGAGAAAAGCGAGAACGTGGAGCAGGTGGTGCAGCGCGTATTCAGGAAGTGCAGCCCCCTCCTGGAGCCTTTGGGCATCGAGCCGGTGTTCGCCACGGCGGCGCTGGACCCCGCCGGGTAAAGCGGCGGAACAAGCATAAAAACATAGCCATGAAACACAAAAGGAGCTAGGCATGAAACGCTACGCAAATTCTGCTTTGCTGTACGCCATTATCGCTATGCTGTGCGGCGCGTTCTATTTTGGCTTTACCTGGTATATGATGTATGAGGATGCGACCGCGCTGGGCGAAGTGCATTCGCATTATCTGCTTTACGGCGTGGCGCCCTGCCTGCTGCTATTATTATTGCAGCGCACCTTCACCATCAGCGAACAAAAGGCCGTGAAGCCCGCGCGGGTGCTCTTAGCCCTGGGGCTTAACCTGGTGGGCCTGCATCTCTTGGCAAAGGGGCTTATCGAGGTGCTGTACTATTCCACCGAGGTGTGGATGGACTATGCCCTCTTGGGGGCGGCGGCCCTGGGCTATGTGCTGATGGGTCTTGCCGCGCTGCTGCTGCTGGTGAGCGTGGCCAGGCAGGTGCAAGCGCGCCTGACGCCGCCCGCCGGCCAGCGTGCCGCCCGCCCCCACCGCGCCCAGCCCGCCCACCCGCCCGCCGCAGCGCCCGCGCCCGCTGTGCCCGTACCGCCGCAGGAGGTGCAGCCCGTGGCGCAGGAAGTACAGCCGGTGGTGCAGGAAGTACAGCCGGTGGTGCAAGAGGCGCAGCCCGTGCCGCAGGAGGCCCCCACAGTATCGGAGTAAGCGCCAAAAATGCCGCCTGTCATTCTGAGCGAAGCGAAGAATCTTGCCCTGCTTCTTGAACCAAAGATTCTTCGCTGCGCTCAGAATGACAGGAAAGATGGCAGAGGCCGCCGCCTTTGGCGGCCCGGCCACAGTTTTACGATAACCTCTCGGGCGACCGAGGACGGTCGCCCCTACAGTTCCCTATCATCAAGAAAAGCACTCCCCCTCTTGCGAGGGGGAGTGCTTTTATGTGCTTAGTTGCGGCTTAGCCCTTGGTGCAGTAGCTGAACAGGAAGTAGCCAAGCGGGGTGTAGAACATGCCGTCGATGCCGTCGGTGAGCATGTACTTGTTGGTGTAGTAGTAGATGGGCCCAAGCATGAAGTCGTCGCGCATCAGGGCTTCGGCTTCGTGCAGGGTGGCCATGCGCTCTTCGGCGGTGGAGGGCTCGCGGCTTTTGGCCACCAGCGCGTCAAACGCGGGGTTCGAGTATTGGGCGTCGTTGTTGCCGCTGCCGGTTACCCACATATCGATGAAGGAGATGGGGTCGTTGAAGTCGGCAATCCAGCCGTTGCGGGCTATCTGGTATTCGCCGTTCTTGCGGGTCTCAAGGAAGACGCCCCAGTCCTGGTTGGCCAGGGTGACGGTGACGCCCAGGACGTTCTGCCAGTCGGCTTGCAGGGCTTCGCCGATGGCGCGGTGGTTGTCGTCGGTGTTGTACAGGTATTCCACCACGGGGAAGCCCTCGCCGTTCGGGTAGCCGGCGTCGGCCATCAGCTGGCGGGCGCGCTCGCAGTTGGCCTCATAGGCCCCGGCGGAGGCGTCGTACCAGTCGCCGCCGGTGGTGCGGAAGTCGTCGCCGGTGGCGCCGGCGGCGTCGTAGATGCCGGCGGGCACAAAGCCGGCGGCGGGTACCTGGCCGGTGCGGGTGATGTTTTCCACGATGTGCTGGCGGTTGATGGCCAGGGTGAAGGCCTCGCGCACGCGGGCGTCGTCAAAGGGGGCCTTCTGCACCTGGAAGGAGACATAGTAGGTGCCGATGTAATCCACCACGTGCAGCTTGCCGCTATCCAGCAGGGCCGGAATTTCGTCCACGGGCATATTCTCGATGAAGTCCAGCTCGCCGCTCTCAAAGCCGGTCAGCATGGCCTGGGCGTCGTCCATCAGAACGTAGCGGATGCGGTCGGGCCCGAGGTTGGCGTAATCGTAGTGCTGGTCGTTCTTTTCGCTGAGGATGTAGCTGTTGTGTTCCCACTCGGTCATCTTGTAGGGGCCGTTGCCAATGTAGGTGGCGGGGTCGAAGGTCCACTGGTCGCCATTGGCCTCGATGATGTCTTTCCGCACGGGGAACAGGGGCGGGAAGGCCAGCAGCTCTACAAAGTAGGGGCAGGGGCCGGTGATGGTGATTTCGAGGGTCTTGTCGTCCACCGCGGTCACGGCCAGGGTGTCGGGCGAGGGCGCGTTGTCGAAGGTAAGCTCTTCGGCAGCGGGGTCGTCCGGGCTCATAATTTCGGTGGCGCCCACGATGATGCCGTCCAGGATGTAGGCATAGTCGGCGGCGGTGGCGGGGTCTACCAGGCGCTTGAGTCCGTACTCAAAATCGCCGGCAACCACGGGCTGGCCGTCACTCCATTTGATATCGTCGCGAAGGGTGAAGGTGTAGGTGATGGTGCCGTCGGCGTTGGTGGTTTCAACAACGCTTTCGGCCTGGCCCAGAACCAGCTCGGCCATGCCGGTGCCGTCGGGGGCGTCGGTGCCGCTGTCGGCCCATTTGTACAGACCTTCAAAGAAGTGGTGAGCCATCACGGCGCCGTCCACAGAGCTGTTCAGCGCGGGGTCGATGGTCTGCGGCTCGGAGGCCAGATTCACCTTCATCTCAAAACCGCCGCCGCCGCCACCGCCGCCACAGGCGGCCAGCAGGCCAACAGCCAAGGTGAGCGCAACCAGAAGTGCCAAAGTTCTCTTCATACCAAATCTCTCCTCATTGTGTGATTTCGGTCTGTTGCATTCGGTTTATTGCCAGCGGCTGCCGCCGCCAAACAACATGGATACCCACTGACCTATTGTCATTCTGAGCGAAGCGAAGAATCTTAGAGCCGGGTAATATGCCACTGTATAAAGGGAAAGATCCTTCGTTGCGCTCAGGATGACAAGATAGCTGGGTTATTCATCGCTTACCTGGGATAAACACGCAAATTACGCCTGGCCAAAACAGGGCAGATACAACGCCAGTATATCACAACGCTCCAGCGGTGTAAATCCGCAAGGAATAACAAAAAAGAAACAAATTACAGCAAATGGCAGGCCGCCCAGTGGCCGGGGGCGTACTCCAGGAAGGGCGGATCCTCTATTTTGCAGCGTTCGCTGGCGTAAGGGCAGCGGGTGTGGAAGCGGCAGCCGGATGGGGGGCTGATGGGGCTGGGAATGTCGCCCTCCAGTATCATGCGCTGCTTGGCGCGGCTTTTTTCGGGGTCCGGTATGGGCACGGCGGAAAGCAGGGTCTGGGTGTAGGGGTGCAGGGGGTTTTTGTTCAACTCGTTCGAACCGGTGAGTTCCACCAGCTTGCCCAGGTACATCACGCCGATGCGGTTTGAAATGTGGCGCACCACGCTGATGTCGTGCGCGATGAAGAGGTAGGTCAGCTTCAGCTCGGTCTGCATGTCCTCCAGCATATTCACTATCTGGCTTTGGATGGACACGTCCAAGGCGGAGATGGGCTCGTCGCACACGATGAACTCCGGCTGCACGGCCAGCGCCCGCGCAATGCCGATGCGCTGCTGCTGCCCGCCGGAAAATTCGTGCGGGTAGCGGTTGGCCTGTTCGCCGTTGAGGCCCACCTGCGAAAGCAGTTCGGAGATGCGCTCGCTGCGCTCGGTCTTGGAGGAGGTGATTTTGTGGATGTCCAGCGCCTCGCCCACAATTTCGCCCACGGTCATGCGGGGGTCCAGCGAGGCGGCGGGGTCTTGAAAAATGATTTGCATCTTGCGGCGGTAGGGCAGCATTTTAGCCTCGGTGATGTCCTCCCCCCGGTAGAAGATGCGCCCGTCGGTGGGGTCGTACAATCGAATGATGGTGCGGCCGAGGGTGGTTTTGCCGCAGCCGCTTTCCCCCACCAGCCCGAGGGTCTCGCCCTCCTTGATGACGAAGGATACGTCCTCCACGGCGCGCACGGAATTGGCGCCTTTTTTGCCGCCCTTCACCGGGAAGTATTTTTTCAGGTTCTGAATTTCAACCAGGGCGTCCGCCCCGCCGGTGGGCAAAGCTTTGTTTTTTTCAGCCATTGGCGGCGCCCCCTTCCTGCGCGGCGTCCTTTTGCATCAGCCAGCAATTTACAAGGTGGCCCTCCCCCGCTTCGGTGGTGGGCGGGTAGTGGGCCAGGCACACTTTCATGCAGTGCTCGCAGCGCGGGGCAAAGGGGCAGCCCGAGGGCGGGTTCAGCATATCCACCGGGGTGCCCTCTATGGGAATAAGCCGCTCGTAGCTTTCGGCGTCCACCCGGGGCATGCTGCGCAAAAGGCCCTGGGTGTAGGGGTGGCAGGGGGTGTAGAATATCTCGTCCACCGTGCCGGTTTCCACAATAAAGCCGGCATACATCACGCTTACGCGGTGGCAAATATCGGCCACCACGCCAAGGTTGTGCGTGATGAAGATGATGGCCATCTTGGTTTTTTGCTGCAAATCGCGCATCAGCTCAAGTATCTGGGCCTGAATGGTGACGTCCAGCGCCGTGGTCGGCTCGTCCGCAATCAGCAAATCGGGTTCGCATATCAGCGCCAGGGCTATCATCACCCGCTGGCGCATGCCGCCCGAAAGCTCGTGCGGGTACTGTTTGAGGCGCTTTTCGGGGTTGTTGATGCCCACCAGTTGCAGCATTTCCAGCGCCCGCGCCTCGGCCTCGGCCTTCTCCACCTTGCTGTGCACGGTGAGGGCTTCCTTAATTTGGTTGCCCACGGTGTACACGGGGTTCAGGCTGGTCATGGGGTTTTGGAAAATCATGGAGACCCTGTTGCCCCGCATTTTTTCATTTTGCTCTTTGCTGTATTCCAGCACGTTCTCTCCCGAGAGGTGGATGCTGCCGCCCACGACGCGCCCCGGGCTTTGCAAAAGGCCCATGATGGAGTAGGCCTCCACGCTTTTGCCGCTGCCGCTTTCGCCCACTATGCCCATCACTTCGCCGTGGCGAAGCTGGTAGGAGATGCCCCCCACCGCCTTCACCTCGCCGGCCGGGGTGAAGAACGAGACCTTCAGGTCCTTCACGTCCAAAAGCAGTTCGCCTGTTTTGTCGCTCATGCTCATAGCTTCCGCCCCCTCACTTTTTCAGCCGCGGGTCTAACGCGTCCCGCAGGCCGTCGCCAAACAAGTTGAAGCACAACAGCATAATGCCCAAAATGATGGCGGGGATGATGAGGCGGTAGGTGTAGGTGTACATACCGCCCAGGGCGTCCGAGCACATGGAGCCGAGGCTGGTGAGCGGAGCGGACACGCCCACGCCGAGGAAGGACAAAAAGCTTTCAAGGAAGATGGCCGTGGGTATCTCAAGGCAGGTGGCCGCTATCATGGAGCCGATGCAGTTGGGCAGCAGGTGCTTGCGGATGATGCGCCCGCGCGAGGCCCCGAGGGCGTGGGCGGCGGTGACGTACTCCTGCTCCTTTAACTGCACCACCTGCCCGCGGATGATGTAGGCCATGGTGACCCAGTAAAGCAGGGCGAAGGAGGCGAAGATGGCGATGACGGACGGCCCCAGTACGATGATGGGCCGGGCAAAGGCGCTGGCCTGGTTCGTGTTCACGAAATTTTCCAGCGCGGGCTTGATGGTGATGGACAGAAGCAGCACCACCAAAACCGTGGGCACCGAGGCGATGATGTCCACAATGCGCATCATGATATTATCGGTGGTGCCGCCGGCAAAGCCGGAGATGGCGCCGTATATGGAGCCGATGACAAGCACCAGCAGCGCCGCGAACACCCCGATGGCCATGGATACCCTTGTGCCCACCATCACGCGGGCCAAAATATCGCGGCCGTGGGTGTCGGTGCCGAAGAAGTGGGGGAACACGTTCTGGCCCGCCGCCCGCCACTCCAGTTCGGCCTCGCTGTACTCAAAAGGCGCCAGATTCAGGCTCTCGCGCACCTGCTGGTCGTATTTATAGGGAATCAGCAGCGGCCCCACAAAGGCGAAGAGCAACAGAAGGATAATAACGCCCAGCGCCACCATCGAAACCCGGTTCCGCTTCAGCCGCCGCCAGGCGTCGGCCCAGTAGCCCACGCTCTTTTGCGGCTTGATAAAGCTTTCCTTTTCGCTTTGGGCGGCGGGGGCAAAGTCTTGCGGGCCGAGGGTGGCAAGCTCTACCAGTTGGTCGCGCTTTTCCTCGCTCATTTGCAGGCTCAGGAGGCTATTCTTCGCCACTCAGTCCACCTCCTTCGCCAAATCAATGCGCGGGTCTACCACGCGGAAGATGATGTCTACAAGAATATTGATGCCGATGACGAAGGCCGCCAGGAAGATGGTGGTGCCCATGATGATGGGGTAATCGCGGTTTTGGATGGACTGGACGAAATAGCGCCCCAGCCCCGGTATGCTGAACACGGTTTCCACCACAAAGCCGCCGGTGAGCACGTAGGCCACCGTAGGCCCAATGTAGGCGATAACGGGGATGAGGGCGTTGCGCAGGGCGTGCTTAAAAATGATGGGCATGGTTCCAAGGCCCTTGGCGTAGGCGGTGCGTATATAGTCCTGCCCGAGGGAATCCAGCATGGACGAGCGGGTATAGCGGGCGATGTTGCACATGGGGTTCAGCCCCAGGGTGAAGCAGGGCAGCAGCAGCGCCAGCGGGTTTTTAGAGCTGCCCACGATGCTGGGCAAGATATTGAGCACCCCGCCCGCGAACAGCACCAGCAAAACGCTGGCCGTTACAAAGGTGGGCAGCGCCACGCCCATGGTGGTCACCACCCTCAGGATGCTGTCCGTCAGCTTGCCTCGCTTATAAGCCGCCCAGCAGCCCAGCGCCACGCCCGCCACCGTGGCCCACAGCATGGAGATGGCCCCTATATAGGCGCTTACGGGGAACATTTCGCTGATGATGGTGAGCACCGGGCGGTTCTTCTGCATTTTAAAGGAAACGCCGAAGTCCCCCTGCAAAAGGTCGGTCAGCCAGGTGAAGTATTGTTCGGGCAGGGGTTTGTTCAGGCCATACTTTTCTTCCAGCATGGCCAGCACTTGGGGGGTGGGGGCCTTTTCGCTCAAAAACGGGCCGCCCGGCACCAGATTCATCAGAAAAAAGGTGATAATGGAAACCAGCAGCAGCGCCACCAGCCCCAATATCACCCGTTTGATGATGTATTTTACCATGTAACCACTTCTTCCATTTGAAGGATGATGGAATACAGTGGAAGCAGCGCCTCCACCAAAGAATACCCCAAGTACCGCAAAGCTAGTCTACCCTGTTTGCAGATAGTAAGATATTATACCATAAAGTGGGCAATTGTCAATTTTTGCCACTTCCCTGCTCAAGTTTTCCCGGGCTTTTTGCGATGCTTTCTGTTATACTGTAAATATATTGAGAAAATATAGAATAATTCGCGAAAATATCCGAGAAAATCCGCAAAATTGCCGGGAGAGCCTATGAACTGGACCGAGCTTATCATCACCGCGCCGCGCGGGGCGGCGGCCGCCGCCGAGGCCGTGGCCACCGCCTTTGCCGATGGCGGGCTGTACATCGAGGACTACGCCGACCTTGAGGCGCAGGTATACGCCATCGCCCATGTGGATCTTATCGAGGAAGAGCTTCTGCGCCGCCCGAGGGACGTCGTGCGCATCCACCTTTACCTTTCGCCGCAGGAGAATGCGGCGGCCGCCGCCGAGGCCTTGCGCGGGCGGCTGCTGGCCGCCGGGGTGACGGCCGGCCTGGAAAGCGCCAGCCTGCGGCAGGAGGATTGGGAGAACAGCTGGAAGCAGTATTACCACGCCTTCACCGTGGGCGCGCGGCTGGCGGTGGCGCCCTGCTGGGAGGCGGAAGATTACCGCAACGAGGAGGGCCGCCGCCTTCTAAAGCTGGACCCCGGCATGGCCTTCGGCACCGGCACGCACGAAACGACCCTGTTGTGCCTGGAGGCGCTGGACGAGGCCGTGCGCGGCGGCGAAAAGGTGCTGGACGTGGGCTGCGGCAGCGGCATTTTGGGCATCGCGGCGCTGCTGCTGGGCGCCGAGAGCGCCCTGGGCATCGACATTGACCCCCTGGCCGTGCGCGTGGCCGGCGAAAACGCCGCGCTGAACGGCGTGGCCGGGCGCTATGCCGCACTGGCCGGTGACCTGGCCGCAAAGGCCAGGGGCCGCTATAACATCATCACGGCCAACATCGTGGCCGACGCCATTTTGCGCCTTGCGCCGGATATTTTGCCCCGCCTCGCGCCCGGCGGCCTCTTTGTGGCCAGCGGCATCATCACCGAGCGCGAGCGCGAAGTGGCCGAGGGCCTTGCCGCCGCCGGGCTGCCCGCGCAGGATATTCGCCGCAAAAGCGGCTGGGCGGCCATTTTGGCGCGGGCCGAGGGCGAAGCATAAGACGGGAATAAAGAAGCATAGGGAGCAAACCATGCCGCACCGATATTTCACTACCGATATAAGCGGGGATGCCGCGCGCATTTGCGGCCCGGACGCCGCCCATCTGGGGCGGGTGCTGCGCGCGAAGCCCGGCCAGCGGCTGTGCCTGTGCGACGGCGCGGGCAGCGACTACGAGGCCGAAATCGTCTGCGTCTCCCCCGAAGAGGTGACGCTGCGCGTGCTGGGCAAAGCGCCCAGCGCCGCCGAGCCAAGCCTGCGGGCCGAGGTGTACCTTGGGGTGGCCAAGGGCGAGCGCATGGACTTCGCCGTGCAAAAGTGCGTGGAGCTGGGGGCGGCCTTCATCCAGCCCTTCGTGAGCGAAAACACCGTGGCAAAGCCGAAGGACGGCGGCGAAAAGGCCCGCCGCTGGGCGCGCATAGCCACCGAGGCCGCGAAGCAAGCCGGGCGCGGCCTGCTGCCCGAGGCGGCCCCGCCGCTGCCCTTTGCCAAGGCGCTGGCGCGGGCCGCAAAGTGCGAACTGGCCCTCTTTTTCCACGAACGGGGCGGCCTGCCCCTGCGCCGCGCGCTTGGGGGCAAGGCCCCGGCCAGCGTGGCCATCCTCACCGGGCCGGAGGGGGGCTTTACG
>QMCE01000362.1_pt1 | contig 40853 bp, 36 predicted proteins | sample 1821851 | NCBI WGS metagenome assembly QMCE01 (sample SAMN09453174, study PRJNA476694) | Termite gut metagenome, whole genome shotgun sequencing project. | isolation source: worker | host: Odontotermes sp. | place: South Africa:Pretoria | collected 2016-01-28 | reverse complement strand
GTAGCCTAAAGATTCTTCGCTTCGCTCAGAATGACAAGGGAAACTTTAAATGCCCCCCGTGTTACAAAGAAATCTCTGCCTTTTCCGCCGCTGCTTCCAGGCACAAAGCTATCTGCCGCGGGCAGGAGTTGGGCTTGCCCTCGCAGTGCAAATTCCGCAGCAGGGCGGCGGCCTGGCGGGCGTCGCGCCCTTGCAGCAGGGCGCACACGGCCTTGAGGTTGCCGTCGCAGCCGTCCTCCACCTCCACGCGCAGAATGCTGCCGTCGGCGGCCAGCTCCACAGTGGTGGAACTGGAACAGGTGCCTTCGTTTCGCCGGGTATGGGTCAAATGCTTTGCCTCTTTTCAGATGATGATTGGCGCGTCATAGATATTTTATCATTTTGGTAAAGGCCCGCGCTATTGGAACAACAGCGTCGCGGCCCGGCACAGCAGTTCGGCGGTGCGTTCCACGCCCAGGCGGCCCGCGTCCAGCGCAAGGTCGTAGTTATCGGCGGAGCCCCAGTCCCGGTCGGTATAATAGCTGTAGTAGTTGGCGCGGCTGCGGTCCGTCTTGCGAATCAGCGAGCGGGCGGCGTCTTCGTCCAGATTATGCAGGCGGGCAATGCGCTGTACGCGAACTTCCAGCGCCGCGTGCACGAACACCGAGAGCGTGGCCTCGCGCCCGCGCAAAATATAGTCGGCACAGCGGCCAATAATGACGCAGGGGCCTTCGTCCGCCGCCTCGCGAATCACATCGGCAATGATGTTTTGCATTTGGTCGTTTGGCATAAACCCGGCATATTCGGCGTAGCTTGGCACCTTCGCGCCCAGCGTGGTGTGCAAAAGGCCCGAGGCTGGGCGCTCGTCGTTCTTTTCGAACAATTCTTCCAGTATGCCGCTTTTTTGGGCCGCCACTTGCAGCAGTTCCTTGTCGTAATACCTCAGATTGAGCGCCGCCGCCAGCTTTTGGCCTACTTCCCGGCCGCCGCTGCCAAACTGCCGGGCAATGCAGATAACCTTGTGATTTGCCATGCCATACCCTCCTTGCGCGTAGTGTGGATGGGCCTGGCTTTATTATACTCGCTTAACTGCAAAAATCAACCATAGGTTGATTTTTGCCATACAGGCCAAGGGTTTTCATTGCACTATGCAAGGCGTTTTTTTGCTGAAACGCCCTGGTAAACTTAGGCGCGCGCTTCGGCCGCCGCGCCGGCCAGGCCCAGCGCCTTCACCCGGCTGAGCAGCAGCACCGCCGCCAGCACGATGACCATGTCCGGCAGGGCCCAGGAGGCGTTGTAGCTGAGGGAATATTGCCACACCGGCGTGCCGGCGGGGGCGTACTCTCCCCACAGGACGATGCCCGACAGGAAGCTGAACAAAAGCCGCCCGAGGCCCGTGGCCACTACGGCCGCGGCAAGGCCGGCCACACGATTTTTGAAGCGGGAGGCCAGCGGCCCGGCAAGGCCCAAAATGGTGTAGGCCAGAACGTAATCCAGCAGGGCGCACAGCACCATGGCCCCGATGGTTTTGCACAAGAGAATGCTGCCCATGCCCTGCAGGGCCTGCAAAAGGCTGTACACCGCGGCGGTGCCCAGCCCCCACTTGCCGCCGTGGCGGAAGCTCATCATGAGGATGGGCAGGGTGTGGAAGAAGGTGATGCTGCCGCCGAAGGGCAGCTCGATGTGGGGCAGCAGGGAGAGGCAGTAGGCCAGCCCCATCATCAGGGCGCCCTCCACCAGCACGGCTGTGCGAGACATTTGGGACGGTTCTTTCATTATGGCACACTCCTTTGGGCGGGCGCGGCAGGGTACACAGCCCGGCACGGCGCCCGCAACATAAAATGTGACACAAAAACAGCCCGCGGCATAAAAACCGCGGGCGATAGGTTCGCTTGTGCGCAAAGCGCCATGCAAAACTCCCTACGCCGGCATTACCCGGATCAGGTTCGAGGGTCCCCGCGCTTGCGGGTCTCAGCCTTTCGGCACCCCTGTTTTTATGTCTTGTCTCATTATAGCCGGGCAGGGCAGGGCTGTCAACTTGGCTGTACGCCTTTTTTAGGGCACAGCGCGTCCAGCACGCAGGCCCCGCAATGGGCCTTGCGGGCCGTGCACACCGCCCGCCCGTGCAGCACGCAGCGGTGGCAGAAGTCGTTGCTCTCCTCGGGGGGCAGCACCTTGCGCAGGGCGGTTTCCACCTTCATGGGGTCTTTGCTTTGCAAAAAGCCAAGCCGCCCGGCCATGCGGATGCAGTGCGTGTCGGCAATCACCACGCCGGGCACGTGGTAAATATCGCCCAAGATAAGGTTGGCGCTTTTGCGGCCCACGCCGGGCAGCTTCAGCAGTTCTTCCATGCTGGCGGGCAGGCGGCCGCCATGCTCCCGCAGCACCATGCCGGCGGCGGCGTGGATATCGCGCGCCTTGCTGGGGCCAAGGCCGCAGGGCCGCACAATGGCCTCGATATCCTTAACGTCGGCCTCGGCCAGCGCGGCAAGGCTGGGCCAGCGCGCAAACAGTATTGGGGTCACCTCATTCACCCGGGCGTCGGTGCACTGGGCGGCCAGGCGCACCGCCACCATCAATTGCCAGGCGTCGTCGTAGCTCAGCGAGCAAATCTCCACCGGATAGGCTTCTTTCAGGGCGGCCACAATTTTGGCGGCGTCGGCCTTGCTGCGCATTAAAGCATTCTCCTTCTTGCTTCCTAAAGACTTACCTTGTCATTCTGAGCGAAGCGAAGAATCTTAAAGCTTAATACAGGCGGTTGGCAAAGATTCTTCGTCGCTCCGCTCCTCAGAATGACAGGGAAAGATATATGGTTATTTAACACAAGTCAAAGACTTCGCCCATCTATTGCCTGCCCGTTACCGCCGCGCCAGCAAATCCCCTACAAAGCGGAAGAAGCCCCCGCGGCCGTTGCACAGTTCCAGCAGCGTGGCCGCCGCGCGGTGGCCGACGATACCAGAGGTGTTGAGCACGATGTTCTTGAAAGGCAAATCGTGCGTGGTGTGGCGGATGGCCTTTTGGTTGGCTTCGCGGCTGGTGGAAAAGTGAATGCTGTGCCGCGCGATAAGGCGAGAAAGGCGCAGCAGCGTGCGCCCGGCGGGGCTTTCGTCCATCAGGCCCAAGGGGGTGAGTGCGGTGTAACGGCCCTTGCGTGGCAGGGCGTTGTCCAGATGGCGGCCGCCGTAGATGGCATCGAAATCCTCGAAGCGGTTATCTTTGATTTGGCCGTAGGGGCCGTCGGCGCCCTGGCCCGGCTTCGGCGTTACTTGTACGCCCTGCGCGGCAAAGGCGGCGGCAAGGCGAAGGTCCCGGCTGGAAGCGCCGACGTGAAGTTCGTACTCGCCGGCCTCCACCACGCGCCTTGCGGCGGCTTCGTCGTAAAAGGCCAAATGATCCCAAGGCACTGAAACCGTCACGCGGGCGGCCGCGCCGGCGGCCAGTTCCACCCGGGCGAAGCCCACAAGCTCTTGCCGGGGCTGGTGCGCCGCCGAGACCTTGCGCCGCAGGTATAGCTGGGCCACCTCGGCGCCGTTCCTATCGCCCGTGTTCTTCACGGTGAAGCTTGCGCCGAGCGACTCTCCCTCGGCAAGTGTGGCCTTGTCCAGTTCAAGGGCCGAGAAGGCGAATTTGGTGTAGGACAGGCCGTAGCCGAAGGGGAAGGCCACCGGCTTTTGGGCGGAGTCGTAATAGCGGTAGCCCACATAGATGCTCTCGTTGTAGCTCACTTCCTCGGGGCCCATGGGGAAGTGAGTGCTGGCGGGGCAGTCCTCAAGGGCGGCGGGCCAGGTCTCGGCCAGCTTGCCGCCGGGGTTGGCCTCGCCATACAGAAGCTTAACGGCGGCCTCGCCCTGCGCCTGCCCGCCAAGGTGCAGGCACAGCAGGGCGCGGGCCTCGGGCAGCCAGGCGGTGTCCACCGGGCCGCCGCAGCTTAGCACCACGCACAGGTTGGGGTTGGCCTCGGCCACGGCGCGCAACAGGCGCAGCTGCGTCTCGGGCAGGCGCAGATGGCTCCGGTCGTAGCCCTCGCACTCGTAGGCATCGGGCAAGCCGAGGAAGAGCACAACCCGGCGGCAGCTTTTGGCGGCGGCCACCGCCGCGGCTGTCTTGGCCTCGCCGGAAGTATCGCCCTCGTAGCCCGGTGCGTACACAAAGGGATGTCCCGCCGCCTTCATGGCGGAAAGGAAGCTCACCAGCTTTGTTGGGTTTATCACCGAGGAACCGCCGCCCTGATAGCGGGGCTTTTCTGCCATCTGCCCAATCACGGCCACGCGCCCGTCCCCGGGCGAAAGGGGCAGCATCGGCGCGCCGTCTCCGGCGGCCTCGTTTTTCAGCAGCACGGCGCTTTGGCAGGCCGCCTCGCGGGCCAGGGCGTGGTGGGCGGCCCAGTTGCAGGGCGGGGCGGGGCGGCCCTGGCGGCTGCGGGCGAACACCAGTCGCAGCACATTCCACACGGCGGTGTCCACATCGTCTTCGCTAAGCGCGCCCGTCTCCACCGCCCGGACGATGGCCTCGGTGTTCGGCGCGCCGGAGTAGGGCATTTCGAGGTCCATCCCGGCGGCAAGGGCGGCCGGGCGCTCGTACACCGCGCCCCAGTCACTCATCACAAGGCCCCTGAAGCCGAAGTGCAGGCGCAGGATTTCGGTGAGCAGGCGGCGGTGCTGGGTGGCGTACACGCCGTTCACACGGTTGTAGCTGGCCATTACGGTGTCCGGCTGGGCTTTGCGCACGGCAATCTCGAAGGGCCGCAGGTAGATGTCGAAGAGGGCGCGTTCGTCCACGGCGGGCGTTCCTGGTTGTTCACGGCGTAGTGCTTCAGCGAGGTGCCCACGCCCACGCCCTGCACGCCGGAGATAAAGCCGGCTGCCAGCTCGCCCGCCAAGAGGGGGTCTTCGCTGTAATACTCGAAGTTGCGCCCGCCCAGGGGGCTGCGCTTGATATTGACGCCGGGGCCGAGCAGCACGCCCACGCCGCAGGCAAGGCACTCCTCGGCAATGGCCTGGCCCACGCGCCGGGTGAGCGCCGGGCTGAAAGCCCCGGCCAAGGTTACCTCGGGGGGAAAACAGGTGGCCGGCTTGTTGGTGCTGCCGTTTTGGCGGCGGCGGTTCCTGCGGTCTTCCACGCGCAGGCCGTGGGGGCCGTCGGCCATGCGCAGCGCCGGGATGCCGCGGGCGGGAATGGCCTGGGTTTCCCAGGCCGTGGCGCCGCTGCACAGCACGGCCTTTTCCCCAAGGCTGAGCGAGCGGACAAGGCCCGCCAGTTCGCGTTCCGTCATTATTTTGCTTCCTCATTTTGGCTGCGCTCGGCCAAATCGCTGATAATTTTGGCGTAGCTTTCTTCGTTCAGGCGGTATTTCTTGCGGTACACCCAATAGCTGCACAGAATGGCGATGAGCGGCAGCGCCAGCATGGCCGCCCGCATGATGAGCAGGGCGCTTTGGGGAATGCCGCTCACCACCTCGTTGCCCATTTGCAGCACTTGTTCGCGGCTGAGGGAGGCGTCGTTTTCCAGCGCGCTGATTTGCCCGGCGTAGCGGTTGAGGCCGGAGATGACCAGTGTGAGAGACACCACGCCCACCTGTATGGCGCCGGAGAGCTTATCGATGAAAGGCCGCAGGCTGAAAATGACGCTCTCGTTGCGAATGCCCAGCTTCCACTGGCCGTATTCCACGGTGTCGGCCAGCATCACATAGTTTAATAGCTGGATAACGGCCTGCCCGGCGAACAGCACGAAGCCCACCACGATGAGCTGGGGCATGCCCATGGGCCACAAATAGCCCGTGGCCATAAAGCCCAGATAGGCCACCACCACCATGCACAGCGCCCCGGTAAAAAGCTGTCGCCGCGTGAACCGCTTCGAGAGGATGGGGTACACCGCCAGCGTGACGATTTGCGTGACGCCGATGGTGATGGCGAAATAGGTGAACTCCGGCCCGCCGAAGACGCCGTAATCGAAATAGAAGAAATACATGCCGAAGCCGGTGGTGCAGTAGTAGCCGATGTTGAAAAGCAACAGGGCCACGCCGATGGCCAGAAGCTGGTCGTTCTTGGCGATGAGGCCGAACATCTCTTTCAGCGTGGCGCTGCTTTTGGCCGAGGTGATGCTCGTTTTCTTCTCCTGCACGCCCACCACCACCAGCACCTGGCAGGCGATGAACAGCGCCGCCACGGCGATGGAGAGCGTGCGGTACATACTGAGCATGCGCCCCGCCGTGAGGATGGGTACCAGCGCCGTGACGGCGAAGAGGCCCACGTTGGCCCCAATGCGCACCGTGCTGGTGAGCTTTTCGCGCTCGCGCTGGTTCACGGTAAGCGAGGGCAGCATGCCCCAGTAGCTGATGTCGTTCATGGTATAGGTCATACCCCACAGAATGTAGGTGAGGGCGAAGACAACCACGAACAGGGTGTTCTGGTTCGTGGGAACAAGGTTTGAAAACAGCAGTATGGTGAAGAAGATGTTCAGCAGCGCGCCGCCGAGGATGTAGGGCTTGAACTTGCCCCAGCGGCTGCGGGTGTTGTCGATGATGGTGCCCATCATGGGGTCGTTGATGGCGTCCCACACGCGGGCGGCTATCATCACCACGCCCACGGCGCCAAGCTGCCAGTCGCTAAGGCCAACGGCCAGGGTGAGGTAGGTCATGAGATAGGTGGTAACAAGGGTGTAGGTGGCGTCGCGCCCAATGCAGCCGATGCCGTAGGACAGGCGGGTGCGCAGGCTGACGGCGTTGGACGGGGCCGCGGCCGCGGCGGCAGAATTCTGTGCCATGTGAGTTCCCCCTTCATTTTTAACGGTTTTTTCGGGCAATGATTATTCAGGCTCCGGCTCGGTCTTTCTTCCCTTAACGGCGTCCCAGTAGCTTTTGAAGGCCTGTTCGGTTTTGTTGTTTCCCGGGCGGTAGTATACAGTGTCCGCCAGGGCGTCGGGCAGGTATTGCTGCTTCACCCAGTTGTTTTCATAGTCGTGCGCATAGCGGTAGTGCTGGCCTTTCACGGCGGCGTCCTCGCCGTCGAAGTGCTTGTTTTGCAGTTGGCGGGGAATGGGCCCGCTGCGCCCGGCCCGAACATCGCCCAGCGCGGCGAATATGCCCTCGGCCCCGCTGTTGCTTTTGGGGGCCGTGGCCACCAGCACCACGGCGTCGCCCAGGGGAATGGCCGCCTCGGGCAGGCCGATTTGCAGGGCCATGTCCACCGCCGCCTGCACAATGGGGATGATTTGCGGCCAGGCCAGGCCCACATCCTCGGCGGCGGTGACGATGAGCCGCCGGCAGGCGCTGGGCAAATCGCCCGCTTCAAGCAGGCGCGCCAGGTAATGCAGGGCGGCGTCGGGGTCGCTGCCGCGCATGCTTTTCTGGTAGGCGGAGAGGATGTCGTAGTGTTCGTCGCCGGCGCGGTCGTACCTCATGCTGCTGCGCTGGGCCACCTGCCGGGCTGCGGCCAACGTAAGGGCCTTGGCGCCGTCTTCCTGCGGCGCGGCCGAAAGCAGGAATTCCAGCGCGTTCAGGGCCTTGCGCATATCGCCCCCGCTGGCCGTGGCCAGCTTGCGCAGGGCGGCGGGCTCGGCCTTCACGGCAATGCCTTCGGCGGCCTCTGTCTTCGCGATGGCATTCACCAGGCCCCGCTCGATGTCATCGGCCTCAAGGGCCTTGAACTCGAAGACCGTGCTGCGTGACAAAAGCGCGTTGTACACATAGAAATAAGGGTTCTCGGTGGTGGAGGCAATCAGGGTGATGGAGCCGTCTTCAATGAATTCCAGCAGGCTTTGCTGCTGCTTTTTGTTCAGGTACTGTATTTCGTCCAAATACAAAAGGATGCCGCCCTGGCTGCCGAAGCTGCCGATGTCCTTCACCACGTCGCGAATGTCTCCGGTGGAGGCGGTGGTGCCGTTCAGCTTGTGCAGCAGCATGCCGCTGCCCTCGGCAATGATGCGGGCCACGGTGGTTTTGCCGCAGCCCGAGGGGCCGTAAAATACCATGTTCGGTATGCGGCCGCCCTCGATGGTGCGGCGGAACACGGCCCCGGGCCCCAGCAGATGCCGCTGCCCCACCACGTCGTCCAGCGTGGCGGGGCGCAAACGGTCGGCCAAAGGGCTGCCGGGCATGGGGCTGCTGGGCATGGGCCACACTCCAATCGGCAAGTAGATATGTCATTCTGGTTTCCACCTTGTCATTCTGAACGCAGTGAAGAATCTTTCCCTTCGTTTTACCGCAAACACTCAGGCTCAAAGATTTTTCGCTTCGTTCAGAATGACACAACTATTTGCTCAGACTGACAACGGAAACAAATCAGGGTTTATTGTACAGGCGCGGCCCAGTCCCCGCGCTTGGCCTCGCCGTAGGCGCTGTTTTGAATGAAACCGATGAACTGGGCCAGGCTGCGGTCCCAGAAATTCCACTCGTGTATGCCGTCCCATTCTTCGTAGCAAAAGTCCAGCGGCAGGCTTTCGACCAGCCGGGCAAAGCGGTGGTTCTGGGTGAGTATCTGCTTTTCGTCGGCGTCCTGCGCGCCGCAGGTGCAGTAGATGCGGGGCCTTTCGGCTTGGGGCAGGGCGGCCGCCTTGCGGGCCAGGGCCATGAGGTCGCAGGCCTCGGGCATGTCCAGCTCCGGCCCGAAAAGCGGCGCGAACAAGGGCAGCCAATGCCGGTTTGCCTTCACGCCCTCCAGCATGCCGGCCATATCCAGCGCGCCGGAAAAGCTGCCCACGGCGGCGTAACGCTGCGGCTGGGAAAGGCCCAGCAGCATGGCGCCGTAGCCGCCCATGGAAAGCCCGGCGATGTAGTTTGTCTCCCTTTCGGCGGGAATACGGAAGATGCGCTCGAGCTGGGGCGGTAAAAGCTGCGTGAGGATGGTGTACCAGGGCGGGCCGCCGGCCATATCCACAAAGAAGGAATTGCCGCAGTCCGGCGCGACGAGGATGTAGCCGTTGTCGGCGGCATAGCGGGGGGCGGCGCTGTACTGCATCCAGTCGGCGCCGGAGTTGCCCATGCCGTGCAGCAGCGTGACGACGCCCTTCACCTTGTTGCCCACTTCCTCGGGCAGGTCGGTGGGAAAGTACAGGTGAACCGTGAGGGCGCCGAATATCTCGGGAATGCGGATGTCGGCTGTGATGTAGGCCATGGCAGTCTCCTTGTATGTGCGGGGCGGAAGAGCGGGGTTATTCGTACAGCGGGTATTGCTTTGTCATTTTATCCACAGCGGCGATAACGGCCTCTTTTTCCGCCTCGAAGCGGAACACGCAGGAGGCGATGCAGGAGGCGATGCGCTTCATTTCGGCCTCGCCGAAGCCGCGGGTGGTGACGGCCGGGGTGCCCAAACGCACACCGCTGGTAACGAAGGGCGTCTCGGGGTCGTTCGGCACGGTGTTCTTGTTGGCGGTGATGCGGCAGGCGTCCAGCCTGGCTTCCAGCTCCTTGCCGGTTACGCCGGTGCCGCGCAAATCGGCGGTCATCAGGTGGTTGTCGGTGCCGCCGGATACAATATTGACCCCCTCGGCCATGAGGCTTTGAGCGAGCTGGGCGGCGTTTTTCACCACACGGCCCTGGTAGGCGGAAAACTCGGGGCGCAGCGCCTCGCCAAAGGCCACGGCCTTGGCGGCGATGATATGTTCCAGCGGGCCGCCCTGGGTGCCGGGGAAAATGGCCTTGTCGATAGCCTTGGCGTATTCTTCCTGGCACAGGATAAGCCCGCCGCGCGGCCCGCGCAGGGTTTTGTGGGTGGTGGAGGTAACCACCTGGGCGTGGGGCACGGGGTTTGGGTGCAGCCCGGCGGCCACCAGCCCGGCAATGTGGGCCATGTCCACCATCACCAGTGCGCCCACTTCATCGGCAATGGCGCGCACACGCGCAAAATCGATGATGCGGGAATAGTTCGAGGCCCCGGCCACGATGAGTTTGGGCCGGGCTTCCTTGGCGATGTTCAGCATATTGTCGTAGTCGATGTAGCCGTTATCGCCCACGCCGTAGGGCACGAAGTTCCAGTATTTGCCCGAAACGTTCACGGGCGAGCCGTGGGTGAGGTGCCCGCCGTGGGAGAGGTTCATGCCGAGGATGGTGTCTCCCGGCTGCAAAAGGGCAAAGTAGGCGGCAAAGTTGGCCTGCGCGCCCGAGTGGGGCTGAACGTTGGCGTGGCGGGCCCCAAAGAGCTTGCAGGCGCGCTGGCGGGCGATGTCCTCCACGATGTCCACATATTCGCAGCCGCCGTAGTAGCGGTGGGCGGGGTAGCCCTCGGCGTATTTGTTGGTGAGCACGCTGCCCATGGCGGCCAGCACGGCGGGGCTTACAAAGTTTTCGCTGGCGATAAGCTCGATGTTGCTTTTCTGGCGGGCCAGTTCCTTCGCCATGGCGCCGCCCACCTCTTCGTCGTAACGCGCCGTAAAGCCGATGCTGTCCATCATGTCTTGATACATACGCTTGCCCTGCCTCTCTGACGATTATAAATTTTATTACTAAATTATACTAGCTTTGGGCAGAAAGCACAACAATAAAAGGGTATGGCCGCAAAGCATGTGCTTTGCGGCCATACCCTTTGTAAATGTTATTTTTGTGCGGCTTCGGCAGTGTAGGGGTTCATCAGGTCGTTCCATATCTGGCTCACGTATTCGGCGCTTTCCAGATATTTCTGGCTCACGATGTTCTCCTCGATGTGCAGGGCCTCGGCCATGGGGGCCATACCCTTCCAGTCGGCGTTGTCGTATTTCAGCACCAATTGGTACAGCGCGCCGCACTTGCCCTCGCCATCCAAAAGGGCCTCTTTTATTTCGCTGGAAATGGGCAGCGGGATAAGCGCGTCTTCCAGGCGAACGCCCATAAGCAGCCCCAAAGTAGAGAACATGCCCATGAGGTAGGCCTCGCTTTTCGCGATGGGCAAATCGGGCACATAGGGGGCCAATTCCTGGCAGAACTGCCCGCGCAGGAAGCTGGTTTTGATAAGCTCGGTGGGTATTTTACCCTCGCTGTTTTTGAAGGAGAGCAGGTACACCCATTGTTTTAGCTGCCCCACGCCCAGCACCACCAGCGCCTGCTTCACGCTGCGGGCCGGGTTGCGCAGGGCGAAATAGGCCGAGTTCACGAGTTTCAGCAGGCTGAAGGTAAGGGTGACGTCTCGGGAGATGATGGCGGCTATCTCGTCAAGATCCGGCTCTTCCTTGGTGATGGCGATGATGAGCTGGAAGAAGTTCGATTGCAGGTGCTCCATTTGAGGCACGGTGGTGTACATGCTCTCGGCCACCTGGGTGCCCTGCATATACTGAATGCCGAAGCTGCGGGTGGCCTCGTAGATTTCCTGCGAGTTTACGGCGTAGCCCACCACTTGCTTGCCAAAGCTGCCGGCAATGTCTAAAATGCTGGGCAGCGAGGGGTTCGGCTTCGACATATTTATCTTGATGACGTCCACAATATCCAGAATGGCAAAGTAGCGGGAGGAGAACTCAAAGCCCTTGATGGCGATTTGATAGCCGTTTTTTTTGTGCTCCTCTATCAGCTTCTGGGCCACGGGATGCACCAAAATGGTGTCCTCTATTTGGATGACAAGGGCATTGGGATTAAACATCTTGGGGATGTCTTTTTCCAAAAGGTTTGGCGTAAAGGTAATAAAGGCCTTTTTGTTGTCTAAAAGGCGCTCGGCGTCCATTTCCAGCAGGAAATCCTCTATCATGTTGGCAGCCTGGGTGTCCTGCTGGTTGTAGAGGGTGACTCCCCGGTCCTCATACAGCAGTTCATAGGCCACGGCCTCTCCGTCGGGCCCGATGATGGGCTGGCGGACAATGTTGGCACCCATGAAAGCATCACTCCTTGGGAAAGAGATTATACTGACTCTCTGCCATTTGCCATTACAATCAGAGAGCAGTATTAGACGGCTTTGCCAGCCGGGAGGGAAAAGCGGTTATTCTTGCGTGGTAATGGCGTCCACAAACTGGATAAGCTCTAAAAGCTGAGGCTTCGAGAACTGGCCGGCAGCCCCCAGCTGCTTGCCTACGGCCAGAAGCTGGTCGTTAATAAGGGAGGAGAAGATAACGACGGGGATGTCCTTCAGCACGGGATCCTCGTGCATCAGCTTCACCAGATGGTGGCCGTCCATCTCGGGCATTTCAATGTCGGTAATCATGCAGGACACCTGCTGGGCTATGGGCCGGCCGTTGGCCTTTAGCTCCTGTAAATAACTCCAGGCTTCCTGGCCGTTTTTCACCTTGGTTACCTTGGTGTAGCCGGCGGTTTTCAGGCCCTTCAGCACCAGCTGGCTCAGCAGCATGCTGTCTTCCACATAGAGGATGGGGTAGCTGTTCGGCGGGCGCTTGCCCAGTTTGTCAAGGTCGGCCAGGCGCATGCCGCTCTCCGGGTTAATCTCGGTGATGATTTTCTCGAAGTCCAGAATGGTGATAAGCCGGCCGTCGTACTCGGCAATGGCCGTGGCAATGCCCTCGGTGCCGCCGTAGATGATTTCATCCGGCTTTTGCAGGTTCTTCCACGAGATGCGGGAGATACCCACCACTTCATGCACATGGAAAGCATAGCTCTCCTGGCTGAAATTGGTGATGATGAAAACATCGGTGCCGGGGTGCTCGCTTTCGCCAAGGCCAAGGTAACGCGAGAGGTTCACCACGGTAATCACTTCGTCGCGCGGCTTGAACACGCCCTCAATGTTGGGGTTGGACTTTTGCATGGGGTTGACGGACTGGTACTTCATAATTTCCTGCACCTTGGCCACGTTGATGCCGTACAGGTTTCCGCTGATGGTGAATTCGAGGATGCCGAATTCATTGGTGCCGGATTCCAGCAAAATTTCCGCTTTGGTATTCATACGCAAGCACCTCCCGGGCAAATCATACAGATACGCAAAAATAGTATAACATCAAATTCAGTCATTTACCAGTAGCCGCTGAAAAAAGTTTTTGACGCGGCCGGGCAAAACGGGCGGCGGGACACTATTTCTCCCAGCCGATTTCAACCTTGTCGCCGCTTACCAGTTCTTCAAGGTAGGGCGCCTCCTGCCCGTTCACCCGCACCCGCACCATGCCGCTGGGCTTTTGGGGGTCGATGTCGGCCAGGGGCAGCAGGTCGAACAGAAGGTGGGGGTCGCCGCCGGGCTTGGGTTCCAGCAGCAAGTCTTTGCCGTTCAGCTGCACGTGCAGCCGTCGCCCGGCGGGGGCCGGCGGGGCCTCGGGCTGGGGCGGCGGCGGGACGAACTTGGGAATGGACAAACGGCTCGGCCTCGCCTCGGGAGGCGGGGCAGGGGCCTTGGGCGCGGGCGCCGCTGCGGCTTCGGGTGCTTCGGGCTCGGGCGCAGCAGGGGCTTCGGGCTCGGGCGCAGCAGGGGCTTCGGGCCCGGGTGCAGCAGGGGCTTCGGGCCCGGGTGCAGCAGGGGCTTCGGGCCCGGGTACAGCAGGGGCTTCGGGCGGGGATGCGGCCTCGGGCGCGGCGGCAGCTTCCGGCTCGGGCGTCGCCGGGGCCTCGGGCGCGGACGTCCCGGCGGCAAAGGCCTCCACCGGGATGGCGCGGGGCCGTATCTCCGGCGGCGTTTCCGGGCGGGCAGCCGCGTCGGCGGAAGATTCCGCCTCCGGCCCGGCGGGCGCTTCGGGTTTCAGCAAGCCGGGGGCCGGGGCCGCCAGCGGCAGGGCCTGGGCGCGGGCGGCGGGCTGGGGCGCGGGGGGCTCCTCGGCGGCCGCGGGCGGGGCGGGCTCGGGCCGGGGCGCTTCGGGGGCCTCGGCCTCCCCGGGGCACACTATTTCGTCTCCGTCCTGCAATTCGGCCTCGGGGCCGGCCTCGGCGCCGTTCAGTGTCAACGGGCCGGAAAGCCCGGCGGCGGCGCATAATTCGCCCGCCGTGCGCACAAGGTAGAGTTCCACCTCGTCCTGTTCCTGTATGGCGTCGGCGGGGGCGGCCACGCCACCGTTCACCCGCGCGATAAGCCCCGCCAGCAGGCGGCGGCCGTTCAGGCTGACGGTGAGCGTCTTTTGGCCGGGGGCGTAGTCGGCAATGGCGGCCGCGGCGTCCTGTCCGTTGGCGGCGGGCACAATGTCGATGGCGTCGCCGTTTTCCACCGGGGTGGCAAGGCTGGCGGGCTTGGCATTCACGCTCAGTTCGGCGGCGGTGTAGTAGCCGCCCCGCACCACGGTGCGCTTGCCGTTCAGGCTGAAGGTGAGAGGCCGCCCGTTGCGGCCCATCAGCTCGGCATAGGTGTAGCCGCCCGCCAAAAGGGCGTCCATCACGCTGAAAGAGCCGGGGCTGAACAGCTTCACCCGCTTGCCGTTGATGGACACGGCGGCGCCCTCAAGCTCGGCATTGTCTGCCGAAACCAGCGCGATGCCCACGGGCGTGGCGAACTCCGGGCCGTCGAGGCCCGAACCCTCGGAGAGCACCTTGCCGGAAAACTGAGTGCCCGCGATGGCCACGCGGTCCTGCTCCAGCCCGATGCGCTTCGCAACTTCGGCGGGCAGGCCGGGCGTGCGGCTGCCGCCGCCCACCAGAAATACCGCCGCCGGCGCAGCGCCGGCGTTGCAATCCAGAATTTTGCCGCTGATGACCGTGGCGAGGTTCTCCACGGCCTGGCCCACGCTGGCCAGCACTTCCTCCCGCCCCAGCTCGTGCTCGAAGCCCAGAATGTCGGTGTAGCGGAAAGGCCCCTCGCCGGAGAAGGCCATTTTCAGGCCCTCGGCGGTGGCGAAGTCCACCAGGTATTTACGGATGATGGCCTCGGTGATTTCGTCTCCGGCCACGGTGGCCATGGTGTAGCCGCCCACGCTGCCCTCGGCGGAAAGGGCAATGTCCGAGGTGCCGGCCCCAATGTCTACCAGGGCGAGGTTTAAAAGGCGCAAGTCGCGCGGGGGCGATGGGCTCCAGCGTCAGGGTGTCCACTTCAAGCTCCAGCAGTTCCATGCAGCGGCGCAGGCTCTCCACCACCTCGGCCGGCAGGAAGGTGGCAATGATTTCCACCTCGGCCACCGAAGCCTTGTGCCCCACCATGGTGGCGAAGGGATAACCGTCCAGCCGGTACTGCACCACGCTGTGGCCCACGCAGTAGTAGGGCGCGCCGGCGTCCAGCCTCAGGCGCGCGTCGTTCACGGCGGCATTTTCCAGGCTGTACTGCACGGCCTGGGAGATAACCGCCGAGGCGGGCAGCTCCACCCTCGCGGCGGCGCGCACGGTTTCAAGCGCGCGGCCGGCCGCCGCCACCCCCACGTGCGTAAAAGTGACGCCCAGTTCTTCCTCTATGCGCGCCTTCACCAGGCCGGCCACGCGGGCCACCTGCTCAATGTCCTCAATTTGGCCGTCTATCATGGCGCGGCGGGGGTGGGGCTCCATGGCCCAGCCCTCCACCATAAAAAGGTCACCCTCCATGTGCCCGGCTATGCCAACCACACTGCGGGTGCCTATGTCAAGTACAAAAATTTGGCCGCCTTCGGCCAGCGCCTTGTTTTCCCCCACGTTTGTCACACCACATTCCCCTTGGAATATAATGATACAATCAGCCGCCGGCCCAGCCAGACCAGCGGCCTACAAGTAAAAGCGTGGAACCGGTGCGGCCGCTATTCCGCTAAAACAGAGTTCCGCCGGCGGTTTTTCTCCATGCGCTGCAACTGGAAAAGCTCCTTGCACAAGGCGTCCATCTGCCGCTCGGAAAAATCGAAAAAGGTGCAGCCGTACTGGGTGTCTCCGCTGGGCATTTTGATGAGGCGCTGCACCCGCAGGCACAGGTTCATCGGGGCTTCCAGCAGGATGAATTCAATCAGGTAGCGGGCGCCGGGGTTCAGCGCCACGGCGCTTTGCAGGCGCACGCCGGTGAGGCTGATGTCCATCACCTTCACCTCTACCGAAGACTGCGCCAGAATGCGCCTGGCCTCCTCGGGCGGCGCGGCGGCCACGGCGGCGCTGAAAGCTTCCTGCTCTTCGTCGCTCATCAATACGCTCAAACGGCCCGAAACATTGGTGTTCACGCGGAAGGCCCCTCGGCGCTCGAAGTCCTGCAGGGGCTTCACTTCCTCGGCCCGCACAAAATTCTCTGTGGAGAGGTAGATGATGCCGACGAGGATGCGGGTGCCGTGCCTGGAATTGTATACGAACAGCTTCACCGGCATACGGTACTGCAAAAGGGGCATGCGGTCGTCGCCGGCGGCGGCCAATTCAAGTGCGCCCTGATCGATTTTAATAATGCGGCCTTCGGCAAGAAGGTCGTTCGAGAGGCTTTTTATTTCGCAGAGCGAGCCGATGTATTCCTGAGGAAGTGCCAGCATAAACAAACCTCATTCCGCAGATGTATTGGGCGGGGCATAGACGGAGTGGGGGCCCTTGCGCTTTAGCTCCTCAATGCCCATTCCCAGGGCAACCATCACGTCGGAGGTGCTTTGGGCCTCCTTGCTTTGGTACTCGCCGTACACTTCGCCGGCGATGGTGGTAACGTAAAAGGGCTTCAAGCGGTTGAGGGCGATAACCTCGATGGCCGCAATACAGGAAGGGCATTGACACACATCCATGTACTTGTGCGCATTGTCCTTCAGTTCGGCCTTTAGCGCCTTGGAGACCAGGGTTTCCATGTAATTCTGTACCAATCCCAAGCACCTCTCAGTACATTATATCAACCCAAGCCGGGCTTGCCTAGCCCCTAATAAAAAAAGTTTGCCGTCCCGCGCTATTTTGGGGCCTGGCTTTCCAGTATCCGGCGGCGCATCTCCTCGGCCCTTTCCAGCGGGCCGGTGCTGGGCGCGGCGGGCGCGGCGGCGGCGGTCTTATGTTTAATTTTGTCGGAGGCCGTAAGAATTTGCATATAGATGGCGGCGATAACCTCGTAAAGCTCGGCGGGGATGCTGCGGCCCACCTCCAGCATCACCAGCATGGAGGCGGCGGAATCGTCCTTGAACACGGGGATGCCCTTCTCCTCGGCGATGCCGATGATTTTATCGGCAATTTGGCCGTAGCCCGAGGCGATGACCACGGGGGCGCTGTCCTCCTCGGCGCGGTAGCGCAGGGCCACGGCCTTCTGGCGGTTTTCGTTGGCCTTTCCCTCAGATTTTAACATCAATGCCGAGCCTCCTGTGGGGCAGGTCTGTGAACACTTCCATCAGGGAATGGGTGCGTTCCAGCCTGTCGATGTTGATGGCGTCGAAGCTGTAGCCCAGGGCCTCCACGGCCCTGCGGATGCCGGGCGCGATGCCCTTGAAATCCTCAAGGTAGGCCGGCGGGCACAAAAGGTTCAGGGCGATGCGGTTTGCCTGCACATACAGTTCGCTCTCAAAGCGGCCGATGCTCTCCACATCGAAGACCATCAGCATGTGCACGCCCTGTTCGCCCGTGTTGCGCCGGCCGTTCTCGTCTCCGGCATTCGGGTCTATCCATATTTCGCCGAAGGCCTTAATGTCCATGTACTCCACGGGCACAATGAAATGCAGCAGCGGGGTGAAGTTTGATGGGCTGGACAGCATACTCTGCACGATTTTTTCAAGCTTTTCGCCGCTCACCAGCTGGGCGTCCTCGCTGTGGGCGTGGCGGCCTATAATTTTGGCGAGAAGCTCGATGACCTTGCTGTCGTCCTCCACGGCGCGGGCCTCGTGGGCGCCCTCGCCGGGCTGGAAGCGATTCACATAGTCCCGCAGAAGCAGGGTGACTTTTTCTTTCAGCTCGTCCCCGTCCAAATCGTTTAGCAGCAGGCGGAAGGCGTCGGGCAGGAAATCATCGTTGTCGTTGTAGCGGGAGAGGTTGTACACCACAAGCGGCAGGGTCTTTTCCATCTTGGGGGTGAACAGCACGCTGTTTTCTATTTCTTTTAATACACTGAAAGCCTGCTGCTTCAGCGCCTGAAATTCCTGCGGGGCCTCCGGCGCGCGAAAAGCCTGGATAAGGGTGTCCAGCTTTTCTGAAAGGCGGGGCGAAGCGTCCAGGCTGGTGGCCAAAAAGCTGAGGTTGTTGGCCACGCTGTTCAAGACGTCCCGGCGGGACAAAGCCGCGTTCAGCCCTTTCAGCAGCACGCCGATGTCGGTGGCAATCTGGGGCTTGGCGCCGCCGGTTTGCGCTTGGGTCAGCAGCTCGCGCAGCTGGTCGAACAGCTCGCCCTTGAACAGCGTCGTATTGGCCTGCTGAAGCTCAAGCTCGGGCGTGGTCAGCGCCTCGTTCGCGGCCGGCATCAGGGTAAAAACTTCCTGAAGCATCGTGATGTTGCGAATCATGGTGGCGGTGACGGCGGGGTCTTTGAGAAGGTCGGCCAGGATGGTGGGGGTCTCGTTCTCCTTGGGCACAAAGCCGGTGTTTTGCTCCAGTATCTCGGTGGGGTCCTGGGGCTGCATCACCCGAGACACATTGGAAAGGTCGAAGGGCAGCGAAGAATCGGCCACCGTGCCAGGGCGTATCGATTCAACCGGCAGGCGCTCCACCAGCGGGGTGCTGATTTTCAGGATGTCGGCCATGCCATACCTCCGAGCTTTCGGCTCGCTTTTCAGATGCCGGCCAGGTTTTTTCGCTCCGAAGGGGATTCTCAGTCAGAACGGCGAAAAAGTCCGGGGCTGTTTTTTACCATTTTACCACACTGCACCCGCCCCGCACAACACGCCGCGAGGGGCGCGCCAGGGGCCCAAAAGGCAAAATCCACGCATTTTGTAAAAATATTCCAGACAAAAATCCGGCGAAATCTTGCACAAACCGCAAAAGCCGCTATAATATAATAGAGAATATTATGGGGATATAATTCTATAATCGGTTTTGCGTCCGCAAACTTGAGAAGAGCAGGTGATGACAATGAGCGTGATCGACGACAGCATGCGGCCCATGCTGGACACTTTCATTTTTGAGACCACCACTTTGCTGGACCAACTGGATGAGATTCTGTTGGATGCGGAAAAGGGGAAGGCTCTCGGGGACGACCACATCAATGAGATTTTCCGGGCCATGCACACGGTGAAGGGTTCGGCCGCCATGATGGGCCTTTCGGACATCAGCGAGATGACCCACCGCGCCGAGGATATGTTCTTCATCGTGCGGGACAATCCCGGCCTGATGAACGAGGCCAACACATCCACGGCTTTCGATATCCTTTTCCAGGTATCGGATTATCTGCGCCAGGAACTGGCCAGCCTGCAGGAAAACCCCGACACTTACCAAAGCGGCGACGCCAGCCAGCTTACCAGCCTGATAAGCGGCGCCATTGCCGTGTTAAAGGGCGAGGCGCCGCCGGCTGCCGCGCAGCCGCCCGCCGCGCCCGTGGTGGAGGCGGCCGCGCCCGCCGCGCCTGCCGGCGAGGGCCTGTATACCTTTAAAGTGTTCTTCCAGGAAGACTGCCAGATGGAGAACGTGCGGGCCTTTATGCTCATTAACAACCTTAAAGAGTACGGCGAGATTATTGAGACCTACCCGCCCAACCCCGAAGCCAACAGCGAGGCCCTGCAGCAGATAGTAGAAGCCGGCTTCGTGTTCACCCTGCGTTTCGATAGCGACATCAACCTGATTTACCAGGTGATAGAGGAAGACCCCAACATCGCCAGCTACGAGGAAGTGCAGGCCGCCGCCCCGGCCGAAGCGGCCCTGCCGCAGACCAAGGAGGTTTTTATGCCCGAGGAGAGTTTTGCCCCGGAAGCCCCCGCCGCCGGCGCGGCGCCAGCGGCGGCCGCGCCCGCCGCCCCCGGCAGAGATGCCGGCCCCGCCAAGGAGGCCGCCGCGCACATCGGCGGCAAGCAGAGCCTCATCAGCGTGAACCAAACCAAAATAGACAGCCTGGTGGACATCATGGGCGAAATTGTCATCGCCGAAAGCATGGTGGCCTCGAACCCCGACCTCAAGGATTTACCGCTTGATAATTTTAACAAGAGCGCCCGCCAGCTGCGCAAGCTCACCGACCAAATGCAGGACATCGTCATGAGCATCCGCATGGTGCCGCTCACCGGCACCTTCCAGAAGATGAGCCGCATTGTGCGGGACATGAACAAGAACCTCGGCAAATCCACCGAGCTTATCTCCATCGGCGGTGAGACCGAGGTGGACAAGAGCATCACCGACGTGCTGGCCGATCCGCTGATGCACATGATTCGCAACTCGATGGATCACGGCATTGAAACCCCCGACGAGCGCCGGGCGAAGGGCAAGCCCGAACAGGGCACCATCACCCTTCAGGCCAAGAATGTGGGCAGCGATATCATCATCACCGTAGAGGACGACGGCAAGGGCCTGGATCGCGAAAAGCTGCTGGACAAGGCTGAACTGAACGGCATTTTGGCAAAGCCGCGCACAGATTATGCCGACAAAGAGGCCTTCGGCCTCATCATGATGCCTGGCTTCTCCACCAACGAGGTGGTCACCGAGTATTCGGGCCGGGGTGTTGGCATGGACGTGGTGCGCAAGAACATCGAAAAGCTGGGCGGAACCGTTTCGGTGGATTCCATCAAGGGCGAGGGCACGCTGTTCACCATTAAGATACCCCTTACCCTGGCCATTGTGGACGGCATGGAGATTGGCGTGGCGAACGACACCTTCACCATTCCCATCACCTCCATCAACCAGATTTACAAGCTGAGCCCCGAAACCGAACTGCTGTACGACACCGACGGCACCGAGATGGTGATGGTGCGCGGCGTGACCTATCCCATCATCCGCCTGCACCGCATCTATGATATTGATACCGACGTGAACGAGCTGTCCGACGGCATCCTCATCATTGTGGAAAGCGGCGACGCCAAGGCCTGCATCTTTACAGACCGCCTTATCGGCGAGCAGCAGGTGGTGGTAAAAACCTTCCCCAAATTCTTCAGCCGCTACAACGTGAAGGATCTCGGCTTCTCCGGCTGCACCATCATGGGCGACGGTTCCATCAGCCTGATTTTGGACATCAACAGCCTTTTGGGCGCCTACCGCAGCGATACCAACAGCATGGCGCGCGCCATGCGATAAAAATAGGCCAGCACAAGAAAAGGAGCGTTTGTAATGGAAGACGAAACCAATGTGCAGATGATAAACCTGGGCCTCGCCGAGGACGACGAGCTGGCCGGCAAGTCCCTCACCTTCTTTATTGGGGACACCATGTACGGCCTGCCCCTCACCAATGTGCTGGAAATCATCAACGTGCAGCCCATTGCCAAGGTGCCCGGCACCCCGCCCTATGTGAAGGGCATCATCAACCTGCGCGGCGGCATTGTGCCGCTGGTGGACGTGCGCCTGAAGTTCGGCCAGCCCGAGCGGGAATACGACGACCAGACCAACTTCATCATCACCCAGCTGGGGGATATGCAGGTGGGCCTGGCGGTGGATCGTGTGTCCAACGTGGTGCAGGCCGATACGGTGGACATCTCCGCCCTGCCGGAATTCTCCACCGTGAACACCAATCGTTACATGACCAGCGTGTCCCGCATTGGGGACAGACTGGTGATGAACCTGAACGCCGGAACCGTGCTGGAAGACGACAACATTCTCAATTTTTCCTGATTGACTGAAAACGTACTCGGGGAATTGCTTGTTTGCTTCGAAAGCGGCCCGTGCGTGCCCGGCCATGGCCGGGCGCGACGGGCCGTTGCACTTTAAGGCATATGAAGTTATGCTGCATTTATGGAAGTGCCACAAGGCATTTGACTTTCGGGGCCGTCGGGATTACATTTAAAGGGGACGAATGCCGCTATGATTGCGTTGACCGATAAGGAATTCACCACGCTGAAGGATTATGTGCTGAACAATTTCGGCATTGACCTGTCCAAAAAGCGGGTGCTCATCGAGGGCCGCCTGACCAGCACGCTGATGCAGAAGGGTTTTGCCAACTATACCGACTACATCAATTTCGTGATGGCCGACAAAAGCGGCAACGAGGTGAATTTGCTGCTGAACAAGCTCACCACGAACCTGACCTACTTTATGCGTGAGAAAGAGCATTTCAACTTCCTGCGAGACGTGGTGCTGCCCGAGTTCGACGCCACAAAGCACCGGGAGATACGCGTGTGGAGCGCGGGCTGTTCCTCGGGAGAGGAACCCTACACCCTGGCCATGCTGCTGACCGATTATTACTCCAACAAGCCCGCCCCTCCGAAAATTGCCATTCTGGCCAGCGATATCTCGCAGAAGGTGCTTTCCACGGCCCAGCAGGCGCTATACCCCGCCGAGGGACTCACAGACCTGCCCCGGGGCTGGCTGCCGAAATATTTCGACAAAGCGCCGGACGAAAAATACCGCGTGAAGGACAAAATAAGAAACCTCGTCACCTTTCGCACGGTGAACCTCATGGAGCCTTTCCGCTTCACGGCGCCCTTCGAGATTCTTTTCTGCCGCAACGTGATGATTTACTTCGAGAAGGAGCGCAAGACCGATTTGATCAACCGCTTTTACCAGTGGGTGAAGCCGGGCTTTTACTTTTTCATCAGCCACTCCGAGAATGTGGACCGCAACCAGTCCGATTTCCGCATGATCAAGCCGTCGATTTTCAGGCGGGATCAATAAGTTCAATAAGCGTGTATAGGAGGCCGAACTTTTGCCGCAAATCCGTGTGATGCTTGTGGACGACTCGATGCTGTTTGTCGCCGCAATGAAGAATGCCATTGATAAAATTCCCGATATAGAGGTGGTCGCAACCGCCCACAACGGGCAAGACGCCCTTGCCAAGGTGGACGCCGTGCGGCCGGACGTCATCATTTGCGATGTGCAAATGCCCCGCATGGACGGCATAGAGTTTTTAAAGCAGCTTTTGCGCCGCCGCAAAATACCTGTGGTGGTTATTTCCGGTACGCCGGGGGTCACGCTTTCGGCGCTGGCGAACGGCGCGGTGGATTTTATATCGAAGCCCGGCGCGGGCGAGCCAAAGGAAATGTTTTTTAACCGCATGATTACCACGGTGCGCATCGCGGCCTCGGCGAACGTGGGGGCAAAAATGGCTTTCCACAAGGCGGCCACCCACCGGGTGGCCCCGCTTTTGCGCAGCGCCCCGGCCGACGTGGTGGTGGCCATTGGGGCCTCCACCGGCGGCACCGACGCTATTTTGGCGGTGGTGCGGGATTTGCCGAGAGATTTCCCCGGCGTGCTGGTGACGCAGCACATGCCCACGGGCTTCACGGCCATGTATGCCGAGCGCCTGAACCGCGAGTGCAAAATGAAGGTGCGCGAAGCCAAGGACGGCGACCGCGTGGAGCGCGGGCAGATGCTGCTGGCCGCGGGGGATCATCACCTGCGCCTGCGCAAGGACGCCGCCGGCTACTACGCGTCCAGCCGCACCGAGCAGAGGGTGAACGGCCATATGCCCAGCGTGGACGTGTTGTTTGAATCGATGGCCGAGACGGCCGGGCCGCGCGGCGTGGGGGTTATCCTCACGGGCATGGGGGGCGACGGCGCCGAGGGCCTGCTGAAAATGCGCAAGGCCGGGGCCTATACCATTGGGCAAGACCAAGCCACCAGCGTGGTGTACGGTATGCCCATGATGGCCTACAACAAGGGCGCCGTAACGCGCCAGCTGCCCCTGAACGACATTCCCGACCATTTGATTACCTATTTAAACAAGATGCGGTGAGCACAACCTGTGAAAGAACCCAACAAAGGGGCCGCCGGGCGGCCCCTCTGTTGGGTTCTTTGTGTGAATCAGCGAATCTCCGTCGCCTCGTAGCCGGCTTCGGTTACGGCGTCCCGCAGTTGCTGGTCGCTCACCTGGCCGTCGCTGTGCAGCGTGGCGCGCTTTTCTTCCAGCGACACCGTGGCCGAAACGCCCGGCAGGGCGTTCAGGGCTTTTTCCACGCGCGCGGCGCAGTGGCCGCAGCTCATGCCTTCAATTTGGATGCTTTTTTCCATGCTTGCTGCCTCCTTGATTTCTGTATTTGCTATCGCGGTTATGGTTTTTGGTTTGAACAGGTTCAGCCGCAGCGCGTTGCCCACCACGAAGAGGCTGGAAAGGCTCATGGCGGCGGCGCCCAGCATGGGGCTGAGCACCAGGCCGAAGGCCGGGTAAAACAGCCCGGCGGCAATGGGAATGCCGATGACATTGTAAAAGAAGGCCCAAAAGAGGTTTTGCCGGATGGTGCGCAGCGTGCGGCGCGAGAGGTCATAGGCGGTCACCATGTCGGCCAAATCGCTCTTCATCAGCACCACGCCGGCGCTTTCAATGGCAATGTCGGTGCCAGCGCCGATGGCCACGCCCACGCCGGCCCGCGCCAGGGCCGGCGCGTCGTTGATGCCGTCGCCCACCATGGCTGTCCTCACGCCGCTTTCCTCAAGGCGGCGCACTTCGGCTTCCTTGCCGCCGGGCAGCAGCTCGGCAACGCTTTCGCCTATGCCCACAGCGGCCGCCACGGCCCGGGCGGTGGCGGCGGTGTCTCCGGTGAGCATCACCACCCGCAGGCCACGGCGGCGCAGGGCGGCCACGGCGGCGGCGCTGCCGGGGCGCTGGCGGTCGGCCACGGCCAACAGCCCGGAAAGTCGGCCGTTTTTTGCAAAGTAAAGCGGCGTTTTGCCCTCGGCGGCCAGGGCTTCGGCGGCTTTGGCGGCGGCGGAAAGCTCAACGCCTTCGCCGCGCATCAGCCGTGCGTTGCCGGCCAGCCAAACCTCGCCCTCAATGCACGCGCGCAGCCCCAGCCCCGGAAGGGATTCAAAATCCGCGGCCTCGGGCAAAGCAAGGCCCTTCTCGGCGGCCCCCTCCAAAATAGCCAGGGCTACGGGGTGTTCGCTCTTGGCCTCCAGGGCGGCGGCGCGGGCCAGCAGTTCGTCCTCGCCCATGCCAAAGGGCAGCAGCCCGGCCAGGCGCGGCTTGCCCTCGGTGATGGTGCCGGTTTTGTCCAGCACCACGGCGCGCACGCCCGCAAGGGTCTCCAGCGCCTCGGCGCTGCGGAAGAGAATGCCGTTTTTGGCCCCCCGGCCCGTGCCCACCATGATGGCCACCGGCGTGGCAAGCCCGAGGGCGCAGGGGCAGGAGATGACCAGCACCGTGACGGCCCGCGCCATGGCGAACTCGAAGCCCGCGCCGGCCAGCGCCCACACGGCGAAGCACAGCAGCGCGATGCCCGTCACCACGGGTACAAAAACGCCGCTGACCTTGTCCGCCAGGCGGGCGATGGGCGCCTGGGATGCGCCGGCCTCCTGCACCAGGGCGACAATTTGGGCCAGGGTGGTGTCGTCTCCCACACGGGCAGCTCGCATGGTGAAGTAGCCGCTTGTGTTCAGCGTGGCGCCGGTGACGGCGTCGCCCGCGGCCTTGTCCACGGGGATGCTCTCCCCGGTGAGGGCGCTTTCGTCCACCACGCCCTGCCCTGTTTCCACCACGCCGTCCACCGGCACAGCGGCGCCGGGCTTCACGGCCAAAAGGTCGCCGGGTTTCACTTCGGCCAGAGGTACTTCCGTCTCCGCGCCGCCCCGCAACAGCAGGGCGGTTTTGGGGGCCAAATCCAATAGTGCCGAGATGGCCTTGCCGGTGCGGCCCTTGCTGGCGGCCTCCAGCGTTTTGCCCAGGGTGATGAGGGCGAGGATGGTGGCGGCGCTTTCAAAGTAAAGCTCGTGCAGATAGTGGTGCACCACGGCCATATCTCCGTGGCCGAGGCCCCAGCCCAGGCGGTACAGCGCGAAAACACCGTAGGCCAGCGAGGCCGAAGCGCCGAGGGAGATGAGACTGTCCATATTGGGGGCTTTGTGCCACAGCGCGCGAAAGCCCCCGGTGAAATATTTGTGGTTCACCAGCGCGATGGGCAGGCTGAGAAGAAACTGGCTGAGGGCGAAGGAAAGGGCGTTTTCGGCCCCGGCCAAAAAGCCCGGAATGGGCAGGCCCAGCATGCCGCCCATGGAAAGGTATAAAAGCGGCAGCAGGAACAATAACGAGAGGACAAGCCGCCGTTTCATATCGGCCAAATCTTTCTCCATGGGGTTGGGGCCGGGCGCGGCGGCAGCGGTTGCGGCCCTGGCAGCCCCGGCGGGCGGGCGCGGCGAAGCGCCGTAACCGGCCCCCTCCACCGCCCGCACAATGTCGGCGGCGGAAAGGCCCTCCCCATACTCGGCCAGCATGCTGCCCGCCAGCAGGTTCACCTCGGCCTTCGCAACGCCCGGCAGCTTTTTCACCGCGCGCTCAATGCCCGCCGCGCAGGCGGCGCAGCTCATGCCGCTGATATCGAACCGGGTGCTTTCCATGGGGGCCTCCGTGGCTGTTGTGGATACGGTGTATAGTTGATTGGGTGTGTGCTTAAGATATTATTATAAGGTGCGCTGGAGGAATCGTCTATACCTAATCTATACTATTTTGGTATATTTTGCAAGCCCGGAATGTTGGCGTGAATGTCAGCGCAATGGTGGCGTGATTCGAGTCCGCTACGGCACCCCGGCAATTACGGGTGGATTTTTGCCGGGCCGGGCGGTATACTAACGGTATACGCATGAACACTTATGCCATGCTGCATGGGAGAAAGCGAAATGATTGACGGAAGGCCGGTTTGCGCCGTTATTGTGGCGGCGGGGCGCTCGGCGCGCATGGGCTTTGACAAGCTTTTGTGCGCCATAGACGGCGTGCCGGTGCTGCGCCGCACGGCCGCCGCCTTTGAGGCCCACCCCGCCGTGGACAGCCTAGTGGTGGTGGCCGGGGAGAACGCGGAGGCCGTGCGGGCCTTGTTTGCGGAAAGCCCGGCCCGAAAGCCGCTGAGCTTCGCGGCGGGCGGGGCCACGCGGGCGCACAGTGTGCGCGCGGGGCTTGCCGCCTGCCCCAAAGGCGGCCTTGTGGCCGTGCACGACGGCGCGCGGCCCTTCGTTTCCGAGGCCCTCATTACGCGCACGCTAAAGGCCGCCGCAAAGGCGGGCGCCGCCGCGCCGGCCCTGCCGGTGAAGGAAACCGTGAAGCTGGCGCGCGGCGGCCTGGTGGAAAAAACCGTGCCCCGGCAGGGCCTTATGGCCGTGCAAACGCCGCAGGTATTCGATGCGGCGGCCTTTGCCGAGGCCTTTGCGGCCATTCCCGAAGCGGAGTACGGCCAGCTGACCGACGACTGCCTCGTGATGGAGCGCGCGGGCCGCCCGGTGCGCCTGGTGGAGGGCGAGGCGGCCAATATCAAAATTACCACCCCGGAGGATTTGCCAATGGCGGAGCAAAAAACGGCGCTGCGCATCGGCCACGGCTACGACGTGCATCGCTTTGCCGAGGGCCGCAGGCTGGTGCTGGGCGGGGTGCACGTCCCCTGCGAGAAGGGCCTGCTCGGCCACTCCGATGCCGACGTGCTGCTGCACGCCGTGGCCGACGCCCTGCTGGGCGCCGCCGCGCTGGGGGACATCGGCCAGCACTTCCCGGACAGTGACCCCGCCTACGCCGGGGCCGACAGCGCCCGCCTGCTGGCCGAGGCGGGCCGCCTGCTGCGCGGGGCGGGCTATGCCCCCCAAAACATCGACGCCACCCTGCTGTGCCAGGCCCCGAAGCTGGCGCCCCACATCCCGGCCATGCGGGCCTGCATTGCGGGGGCGCTGGGCATGGACGAAAGCGCGGTGTCGGTAAAAGCCACCACCGAGGAGGGCCTCGGCTTCACCGGGGCGGGGCAGGGCATTGCCGCCCACTGTGTGGCGCTGGTGAGTTTGAAATAGCGGCTTGGTTGTGGTATAATAATTTCTTAAATCAATAAATAACCTGTATCCCTGCAATTTTTCAGGTAAGCGATGAATCACCCGGCTATCTTGTCATCCTGAGCGAAGCGAAGGATCTTTCCCTTCATATTACTGTGCATGATCCGGCTCAAAGATTCTTCGCTTCGCTCAGAATGACAACAAATCAATGGTTACTTAGTCATAAGCTTTTCAGGAAAGGGGGCCTCGGGCTTGGGCGATATCATCCGCAATTTCTTCCAGGAGTTCATCGGAAGAATGTCCCTTCTGTTCGGCAACGTGGGCCTCAACGACGTGCTGGACATTCTGGTGGTCACTTTCCTGGTTTACGAAGTAATTATTCTGGTGCGCAACACCCGCGCGGCCCAGCTGGCCAGGGGCGTGGTGGTGCTGCTGGTGGTGTACGTGCTGGCCCTTTTGGCCGATATGCGCACCCTGCTGTTTGTTTTGCAGGCCATCACGCAGTTCGGCATCATTGTGCTGGCCGTGGTGTTCCAGCCAGAGCTTCGCCGCGCCATTGAGCAGGTGGGCAGCGTGAACTCGGTAGTGAGCCGCTTCATACGCCCGCCCCGCATGGAAGACAATATGCGCACCGCCTGGGAAAAGGCCATAGTGGCGGTGTGCGATGCCGCCGAGCGCCTGGCCGAGGAACGGGTGGGCGCCCTGATGGTGCTGGAACGCCACAGCAACCTGGCTGAAATCATCCGTACCGGCACCACGCTGCGCAGCGACGTGAACGTGGAGATGCTGAGCACCATATTCTACGAGGGCACCCCGCTGCACGACGGCGCCGTGGTCATCCGAGACGCGCGCATTGAGGCGGCGGGCTGCTTTTTGCCGCTGTCGAACAACCTCGCCGTCAGCCGGGACATGGGCACCCGCCACCGCAGCGCCCTGGGCATGAGCGAAAACTCCGACGCCGTGGTGGTGGTGGTAAGCGAGGAAACCGGCATCATCTCTCTGGCCAAAAGCGGGGTGCTGGTGCGCCGGCTGGACAGGCAGAACCTTTTTGAACTCTTGGTAAGCGAAATCATTCCGCCCAAGGCCGAAGCCCGCCCCAAGGGCCTGCGCCGCTTTATCCCGAAGAAAGCGAGGCCCGCGGATGAAGACAAATAAAAAGCTTCTCGACCATAAGCGCGTCGTTTTCCTTATAGGCGCAGTGATAGCCTTTGTGACCTGGGTGGTCATCGCAGGCTTCATCAACCCCGGAGACAGCAATGACATCAGTGGAATACCGATAGACTACGAACGCGACGCCCAGGATTACAAGGGCAAGAACCTGCAAATGGTGGGCCAGCCGCCCCGCAGCATCGCCCAGGTGCGGGTGGAAGGCGACGGAGCCGTTATCGGGCCGCTTGGCAGAACATCTGTTACCGTTTACGCCGATTACGGCGTGGTGAACGGTGCCGGCACCTACGACGTTCCCCTCTACGCCGACGCCATCGCCCCCGGCAGCTACAGCATCGCCGCCCTGAGTGTGCAGGGTGGCGGCCACAGCCTGCAAAACTCTCCTCAAGATTACGTCACCCTCACCTTCGAGGCCGTGGAATCCAGGGAGTTTGCCGTGGAGGTGAAGGCCGACGGCATCTCCGCCGCCGAGGGCTATTTTGCCGAAGCCCCGGTGGCCAACCCGGCGGCCGTTCTCATCACCGGCCCCAAAACCCAAATAGACCAAATTGCCCGCGTGCAGGCCGTGGTGCCCAATGAGGACGTGCTGGACGAGCAGGGCAACTACCCCGCCGTGCCGCTGACGCTGCTGGACGCGGCCGGTGCGGTGCTGGACAGCGAGGGCCTGGCCTACAGCAGCGAGGCTGTGGACGTGGCCATCCCGATGATGGAGATACGCACCCTGCCGCTCACCGTAGAGTTCACCGGCATGCCCCGCACCTTCGACGACGAGTGGTTCATGGGCCTTGTGCACCTCTCGGCGGACGAGCTTCAGGTGGTGGGCTCCGCCGACGCATTCGAGAACATCTCAAGCCTCAGTGTGGCTACCTTCGATATTTCCGAGTTGAGCCTTGGATGGGAGTCCGACCCGGTGAACATCGTGCTGCCCGAGGGGCTTGAGAACCACGACCAGCTGCGCCAGATAACCGTGAGCCTCGATACCTCGGGCATGGCGGAAAAAACCTTCGAGGTGCCCATCGACTCAAGCAACGTGCGCAACGGCCCGCTGAACGCCACCATCTCCCCGGTGGCGGCCTCCATCAGCGTGCGCCTGCTTGGCCCGGAGGAACAAATAGACGCCTTGCTGCCGGAAAATATCTCGGTGCAGATAGACGCCTTCTCCATACAGGCCAGCAGCGGCGGCCAGCAGCGCATCCCCGTGCGCGTGCGTGTGCCCAGCGCCAGCCGCACCATCGCCATGGGCGGCTACTCCGTGGTGTGCGACGTCACCATCGAGTAATACATCTGAACAATATATCGTGACGCGATAGAACCCCGCAGACATAGCGCAATCGTGCGCCGGCAGCCAATGCCGAAAAAGGAGAGCCGCCCATGCTGTATCGCCAGTGGAGCCTGCGCCCGCCAAACCCCGAGGCCGCCGCCGCGCTGGGCCGGGCGCTGGGTGTTGGCCCCCTGCTGGCCGGCGTGCTGGCGGGGCGGGGCTGCACGGCGCCCGAGGAGGCCGCCGCCCTGCTGGAAGAGCGCCGCCCCCTGCCCGACCCCTTCAGCATAGAGGACATGGACAAGGCCGTGCGGCGCATTCACACGGCCCTTGAAAACGAGGAATCCATCGCCGTTTTCGGCGATTACGATGTGGACGGCATCACCGCCACGGCGCTGCTGTACACCTATCTTTTAGAGAGCGGCGCCCACGTGTTTTACAAGCTGCCCTCCCGCAGCGACGATGACTACGGCCTTTCCCCCGCGCTGGTGGACCAAGTGGCCGAGCGCGGCATCACCCTCATCATCACGGTAGATAATGGCACCACGGCCTTTGAGGCCGCGAAGCGGGCGCGGGAGCGGGGCGTCTCGCTGGTGGTGACCGACCACCACCTGCCCTATGAGGAACTGCCCGAGGTGGACGCCTTGGTGAACCCCTGCCGCGAGGGCGATGGCAGCGGCCTTTCGATGCTATCGGGCGCGGGGGTGGCATTCATGCTGCTGGCCGCGCTGGAGGGCTGCCCCGCCGAGGAACTGCTGCCGGTCTTCGGCGACCTTGTGGCCATTGGCACCGTGGCCGATGTGATGAAGCTTGTAGGGGCCAACCGCAGCATCGTGAAGGCCGGCCTCGCCGCATTGAGAGACACCCAGCGCCCGGGGCTTGCCGCCCTGATTGAAGCCTGCGGCTGGGGCGAAAAGGGCGTGACAGTAGAGAATATCTCCTACGGCATTGCCCCGCGCCTGAACGCCGCCGGCCGCATGGACGATGCCACCGCGGCCCTGAAGCTGCTATTGTGCGACGACGAGGACGAGGCCCTTGCCCTGGTGGAGGGCTTGCAGCAGCAGAACGCCGCCCGCCAAAAGGCCGAGCAGGAGATACTGGAACTGATAGACCGGCGCATGGAGGAAAACCCCGAGCTTGGCCGAAGCCGGGTGCTGGTGGTGGACGGCGAGGGCTGGCACCAGGGGGTCATCGGCATTGTGGCCAGCCGCCTGGCCGACCGTTTTGCAAAGCCCTCCATCGTGATTTCCTTTGACGAAAACGGCGGCGGCAAAGGCAGCGCGCGCAGCGCCGCAGGCTTTAACCTGCACAGCGCCATCGCCTCCTGCGCCGACATCCTCATCCGCTACGGCGGGCACGATTTGGCAGCCGGCTTTTCCCTGGAGCGTAAGAATGTGGACGAATTCCGCCGGCGAGTGAACCGCTGGGCCGTCGAAAACAGCCCCGTGCCCAGCCTGCCGGACATCATGGCCGACGCCGAGGTGCGCCTGGACGCCCTGAGCCTTGACGACGTGGCCTCGCTGGAGCGCCTGGCTCCCTTCGGCAGCGGCAACCACGCGCCCAAGTTCCTGGTGCGCGGCGCCGTGCTGGATGCCGTCTACTCGGTGAGCGAGGGCAAGCACTGCCGCCTGCGCCTGCGCCAGGGCGCCGGCAGCCTGTTTGCCGTGCTGTTCGGCACCGGGCCGGAGCAACTGGCCTACCGCCCAGGCGATGAAGTGGACGTGATGGTGAGCCTGTCCGTCCACGACGGTAAGTCCGGGCCAATGGTGTCGGCCCGGGTGTTGGAAATTCGCCCCGCCGGCCTCACGAACGGCCACGCGGCCCAAAGCGCCCTGTTCGAGAGCTTTTTTGCCGGCGGCGAGGCCAACGGCGACCAGCGCGCCGCGCTGCTGCCCTCGCGGGACGACACCGCCGCCGTGTACCGCCGCGTGCGCGACGCCGGCATCAGCTGCCAGGACGCCCGCCCGGCCTTCCGCAGCCTGGGTGAAGCGATGGCGGGCCGGGTGCTCACCGCCCTGGCCGCGCTGGAAGAACTCGGCCTCATCAGCCGCAACGCCCAGACGGCCCGCTACCAAATAGTGCCCACCGAGGGCAAGAAAGACCTCTCCGCCAGCACCCTGCTGCAAAGGCTGCAGGCCTAGGTAAGCACTGATTGATTGTCATTCTGAGCGAAGCGAAGAATCTTTGAGCCGGAAGGCTAATATCTAACCCAAGGGAAAGATCCTTCGCTTCGCTCAGAATGACAGATTGGCTGGATTGCCCATTGCTTTGCTAAAGCACGAAAGGGGGTGAGCCTGTGCCTCCCACCGAAGCGAAGACCGTCAGCTATGAAGAATTCCGCCGCCTGGCCGAAGAATCTGGCCGGGGCTATGATTTTACCGTTTTAGACCGCGCCTACGCCCTTGCCGAGAGCGCCCACAAGGGCCAGACCCGCCGCTCGGGCGAGGCATACGTCACCCACCCGGTGGCCGCCGCCGCCATCCTTTTGGATTTGGGCCTGGACACCGCCGCTTTGGCCGCCGCCCTGCTGCACGACGTGGTGGAGGACACGCAAGTACCCCTGTCCACCATCGAGGCCGAATTCGGCGCCGAGGTGGCCGAACTGGTGGACGGCGTTACCAAGCTGGGGCGCATCAGCTTTTCCTCCATGGAGGAGGAGCAGGCCGAAAACTTGCGCAAGATGCTGCTGGCCATGAGCAAGGACGTGCGGGTGATGCTGATAAAGTTGTGCGACCGCCTGCACAATATGCGCACCGCCGCCGCCTGGCCCCCGCAAAAAAGGCGCGACAAGGCCCTTGAAACCATGGAGGTCTACGCCCCCATCGCCCACCGCCTGGGCATATCCGGCATCAAGGAGGAGCTTGAGGATCTCTCGCTGTACTACCTCGACCCCATCGGCTATCAGGAAATCATCGACCTGATGGGGCAAAAGAGCGACGCGCTGCACTACATCCAGAAAATTGCCGCCACCATAGCCGAGCATCTGGCCGAAAACGATTTGCCGAAGGCCGTTATTCGCAGCCGGGTGAAAAGCATCTACTCCATCTACCGCAAAATGTTCATACAAGACCGCAGCTTCGAGGAAATATACGACACCTACGCCCTGCGCATCATTCTGGAAACCATCCCCGAATGCTACACCGCCCTTGGCGTTATTCACGATATGTACCACCCCCTGCCCAACCGCTTCAAGGACTATATCTCCACCCCCAAGCCCAATATGTACCAAAGCCTGCACACCACGGTAATTTCTCACGAGGGCATTGCCGTTGAGATACAGATACGCACCCACGAGATGGATGGCTTGGCCGAGTACGGCGTGGCGGCCCACTGGAAGTACAAGGCCGGCCTGCAAGGGCAAGACAAACTGGAAGAACGCATGGCCTGGGTGCGCCAATTGCTGGAAAGCCAGCGCGACACCGAGGACGGCACGAGCCTGCTCAGCGACATCAAGCGCGAGTTGATTCCCGAGGAGGTGTATGTGTTCACCCCCAAGGGCGACGTGATTGACCTGCCCAGCGGCGCCACGGTCATCGATTTTGCCTATGCCATCCACTCCGCCGTGGGCAACCGCATGACGGGCGCCAAGGTGAACGGCCGCATTGTGCCCATAGACCACAAGGTGGTTACGGGCGAAGTGATAGAAGTGCTGACCGGCGCGCAGGGCAAAGGCCCCAGTCGGGACTGGCTGGGCATTGTTACCACCAGCGAGGCCAAGAGCAAAATCCGCCACTGGTTCAAGAAGGAGCGCAAGGAAGAGAACATCACCGAAGGCAAGGCCGCGCTGGAAAAAGAGCTGCGCCGCGCGCAAATTACCATCCCGGCGGATAAATACGACGAGTTCATGGAAACCGTGGCCCGCCGCCAGCGCCTGAACACCACCGAGGAGATGTATGCCTCCATCGGCTACGGCGGCATTCAGATTGCGCGCCTTTTGCCCAAGCTGCGCGAGGAATACGCGAAGCTGGTGAAAAGCAGCGACCCTGTGGAGACCTTCGAGATACCCCTAAAGCCCCGGCGAGAAAAGGCCAGCGAGGGCGTGGTGGTGGAGGGCATCGACAACGTGCTGGTGAAATTTGCCAAGTGCTGCAACCCCCTGCCCGGCGATGAGATCGTGGGTTTCATCACAAGGGGCTACGGCGTGTCCATCCACAAGGCCGACTGTCACAACGCCGCACCGGCCGAGACCTCCCCCCGCTGGGTGGGGGCGCACTGGGCCGAGGGCGTGCGCGAGAGCTTTACCTCCACGCTGGAGATTACCGCGCTGGACCGCAGCCGACTTTTCGCCGATATATCGAGCCTGTTTGCCGACATGCGAGTGCCCATTTACTCCATCATCGCCCGCCGCACCGACGATTCCCGCGCCGCCGTAACCGCTACGGTGGGCATCCAGAACACCGAGCACCTGAATAACGTCATCAACCGCCTGCGCAAAATAAAAGACGTGACCGACATCCAGCGCACCTAGCTACCCTCATGTCATTCTGAGCGAAGCGAAGAATCTTTCCCTTTGAGTAAGCGCAAGCTCCCCCGCGACAAAACGCTGTCATTCTGAGCGAAGCGAAGAATCTTTAAATGAAATAAACTAAGGCCGGGAGGAATAGAATGCGCGCACTGATACAGCGGGTGAGGCGGGTCTCGGTGACGATAAATGCCGCCGAAAAGCGGGAGATTGGCCCGGGCTTGCTGGTGCTGCTGGGCGTGCGCGAGGGAGACGATGTTTCCCTTTGCGCCAAGCTGGCCGAAAAAACCGCCGGGCTGCGCATCTTCGATGACGCCGAGGGCAAGCTGAACCTCTCGGCGGCCGAGCTTGGCTACTCCGCCCTTGTGGTGAGCCAGTTCACCCTTTATGGCGACACGAAGAAGGGCAAGCGCCCCTCCTTCATCGCGGCGGCCAAGCCCCCGCTGAGCGTGGATTGCTACGAGGAATACCTGCGCTGCATGGCGCGGCAGGGCCTGAAAGAAGTGAAAAACGGCGAGTTTGGCGCCGAGATGCAGGTGGAACTGGTGAACGACGGGCCGGTGACCATTTTGCTGGATACCGAGGAATGGACTAAATAAGAAGGATAAGAGAAGGTGAACCTATGAAAGCCCTGCACATTGTAGACGGCCCGCCGCTGTACACGAACTGCTTTTTGCTTATTGGCAGCGAGGGCCACGCCGTAGCCATAGACCCCGCGGCCGACGCCGCCCGCTTTGAAAAGGCGCTGGCGGACGAAAAGGCCACGCTCACGCACATTCTGCTCACCCACGGCCACCACGACCACATTGGCAGCGTGGAGGCCCTGCGGGAAAAATACGGCGCAAAGCTATGCATGAACAAGGCCGATGCCGAGCAGTTCGGCCTGAGCGCCGATGAGTTTTTCACCGACGGCGGCACGATTGCCGTGGACGACATGGTTATCAGCACCCTTTTCACGCCGGGGCACACGCCCGGCTCCACCTGCATTCGCTGCGAGGACATGCTCTTCACCGGAGACACCCTCTTCGCCGGAGACATCGGCCGCACGGACTTTCCCGGCGGCAGCATGGCCCAAATGACCGAGAGCCTCGCAAAATTGAAAAATTGGGTGAGCGACAACCCTCAGGTGCTGCCCGGCCATGAGGAATTTTCCACCATGGACGAGGAAAAACGCCAAAACCCCTACCTGCAGGGCTGATATGCCTGAAATCCTCGCGAAGGGCCTTTCCTCGGGCTATGAGACAGAGCACCTTGCCCGCGTGTTTTACCCCGAAGCCGGGCTGCGGCAAGGCGGCGGCACGCGGGGAAGCCTGATATACGCCCGCGCGGGCAGCCGGCGACTGGCCGCCGGCCTGCGCGCCGACGAAGGCGGCCCCTGCGCGTTGCGCTTCGCGCCGCGGCCCGAGCGGGAGGCCGAGGTAAAACCCGCCCTCTGCCGCCTGCTGTTCGCCCTTTTGCGCGATGAAACCGGCCTGCGCCCGCCCTGGGGCCTGCTCACCGGCGTGCGCCCGCTCAGCCTGTACCGCAAGCACCTGCAAAAAGGCGGGGAGGAAGCCGCCCGCCGCCATTTCGTCGAAGCCTGCGGCGTCTCACCGGAAAAGTTCGAGCTGGCCCGGCAAATCGAGCGCACGCAGCGCCCCGTGCTGCAAGGCGGTGCGGCGAACAGCTACAGCCTTTACATCTCCATCCCCTTTTGCCCCAGCCGCTGCCACTATTGCAGCTTCGTATCCCAAGCGGTGGAGCGGGAGGGCCATCTGCTGGCCCCCTACCTTGAAAAGCTGGAAGAGGAACTGGCCGAAACCAAAAACGTGGCCGCGGCCTGTGGCCTGAAGCTCGAAACCGTCTATTTGGGCGGCGGCACGCCCACGGTGCTGGCCAAGGCACAACTGGAGCGCCTGCTGGAAGCCCTGAAACGGTACTTTACCCCCGAAAGCGCGCGGGAGTACACCGTGGAGGCCGGAAGGCCCGACTGCACCGGCCCCGCCAAGCTGGAACTGCTGAAAGCCTACGGCGTGAATCGCCTCTCCGTCAACCCGCAGACCATGCGGGACGCCGTATTGGCCCGCATCGGGCGGCGGCACACGGCCGAGGATGTGCGCCGCTGCTTCGCCGAAGCCCGCCGCGCAGGCTTCGAGAACATCAACATGGACCTCATCGCCGGCTTGCCCGGAGACGACGCCCCCGGCTTTGCCGCCTCCTTGGCCGAGGTGGCGGCCCTCGGGCCGGAAAACATCACCGTGCACACCCTCACGCTGAAACGCGCCTCCACGCTGGTGGCACAGGGCAGCCGCGCCCACGCCTCGCCCTCGGCCATGGTGGCCGCCGCCGCGCCGCGCCTTGCCGCCGCCGGCTACGCGCCCTACTATCTCTACCGCCAGAAAAGCGGCGTGGAGAACCTGGAAAACACCGGCTGGGCGCGCCCCGGCGCAGAGGGCCTTTACAACATCTTCATCATGGAGGAGGCCCACAGCATTCTGGCCGTGGGGGCCGGGGCCGTCACCAAGCTGGTGAACGCCCAAAACGCAGTCATCCGGCGGCGCTATAACCACAAGCTGCCGCTTGAATACATCCAGCATTTCGATGAAGTTATCCGAAGGAAAAAGGAAGTGAGCAAATTCTATGCCGGCAATATGGATTCCCAAGCGTCTGGTTGAGGTCGGCCTCATCAACACCGCCGCCCAAAACCCCACCTCGTTCGTGTGCCACTGCGAAATAGAGTACGAGAGCCGCGTGATTGCGGCGGCGGCCGAGAGCCGGGGCACGGGCTGCAAGGTTGTGATGCTCACCGGCCCTTCGGCCAGCGGCAAAACCACCACGGCGAACAAGCTGGCCGAGGCGCTGCAGCGCAGCGGCACCCACGCCGTGGTGGTCAGCCTCGACGATTTTTACAAAGACCTTGAAGATTATCCCCGCCTGCCCGACGGCAGCAAGGACTATGAGAACATCGAGGCGCTGGACGTGCCCGAGATACACCGCTGCCTTTTGGCCCTCATCAGCGAGGGCGAGGCCGAATTTCCGGTGTTCGACTTTGTCACCGAGCACCGCAAGCCCGAAACGCGCCACATCTCCCTAGGGGGCGGCGTGGCCATCGTGGAGGGCATCCACGCGCTGAACCCCCAGCTTACCGACGTGCTGCCCGACGGCAGCGTGTACAAAATATACGCCGGCCTGCGGGAAGAGTATTCCCGGGGCGGCCAGCGCGTGCTGCCCACGCGGGATATCCGCCTGGCCCGCCGCATGGTGCGGGACAACAAGTTCCGCGGCCACAGCCTTGAAAAAACCATCGGCATGTGGGGCGCCGTGTGCGAAGGGGAGGACGAATTCATCAAGCGGTTTAAAAGCTATGCAGACCTGCTGCTGGACACCTCGTTCAGCTATGAAATTTGCATTTTGGCGCCCTTTCTTGCCGAGATGCGCGGCAAAGTGAAGGACGCGGCGATGGCCCCCGTGCTGGACGATTTGTGCGAACGCTTTTCAAAAGTGTCGCCCCTGCCGGCCAGCTACATCCCACCCCAATCCATGCTGCGGGAGTTCATTGGGGTGGAAGGATAAGACTTTGCTGGCACTATGGTTGCGGAATTTGCCCAAGGCAAGCATCCTGTCATCCTGAGCGAAGCGAAGGATCTTGCCCTTTCCATACATATGAAGTTATTCCAACTCAAAGATTCTTCACTTCGTTCAGAATGACAATAAGCTATTATTTGGAGGGAAATGGCATGAGCGAGAGTCTGGAGCGTTTCTTGGATCGCGCGGGCCAGGTGGCCGGGGCCACGGCCAAAGCCGCCACCGAGGCGGCGGGCAGAGGCCGCGACAAAGCCGAGCAATTGGCCCTGCAGGCGCGCATGGCCAAGATGGAGCGCCAACTGGGGGCGCTGGTGTACGCCCTGCGCAAGAACGACGAGGAAAACGAAGCCATGGTGGGCTGGTATGTTTCTGAAATAGACCGGCTGCAAGCCAAAATAGCCGATTTGAACACACCAAAGCGCCGCAGCGGCGGCGTGCATGTGGCAAAACCCGCCGCGGAGGAACCCGAAGGTGCCATGTTTCGTGACGGCGCTGGGGACGAATTGGCCGAGGACTAGGGCAATTGTCCGATTTGGAGAGCCTTTGGCGCTTAGATTTTGGAAAAAACGCGCAAAGCCCTGAAAAAGCTGTCAAAAAAAGCGTGATATTGGCCGAAAACCCTTGAAAAATGGCTTTTGATGGAGTAGAATAAAGCCGTGCTTTTGCAGGGGCTGATTTTTTCAGCAAGTGAATAGGTGCTATGCTTACGGCGCTTTCTTTGATGCGGCATACACCGGCCCTGCCCGCGCCCGGCCTGGAGGAACGATGGACTTTACCCGCAAATCCCGCTACGGCATTTCCGATTTGATTGAAATCGTGCACATCCTGCGCCAGCCGGGCGGCTGCCCATGGGACAGAGAGCAAACCCACGCATCCATCCGCGTCAACCTCATTGAGGAAACCTACGAGGTGGCCGACGCCATAGACCGAGCCGACACCCGCCTATTGTGCGAGGAACTGGGAGACTTGCTGCTGCAGGTGGCCCTGCACGCCGAGATGGAGCGGGAGGCCGGAAGCTTTAACTTTGACGATGTGTGCGACGGCATTTGCCAAAAGCTTATCTACCGCCATCCACACGTGTTCGGCGGGGAGATGAAGGACCTTTCGTCCGGGCAGGTGCTGGCCAACTGGGAGACGCTGAAAAACACCGAAAAGAGCCGGGACACCGCCGCCCGAAAGCTGGACAGCGTGCCCGCCAGCCTGCCCGCCCTGATGCGGGCGGCCAAGGTGCAAAAGCGCGCCGCGGCCTACGGCTTTGCCTACGAAAACACCGCCGCCGCCATGGCCGATTTGCGCGCGGAGCTTGCGGAGCTGGAAGCCGCCGCGCAGGGCGAGGGCGATGCCGCCGCCGAGCTTGGAGACGTGTTGTTCAGCGCGGTGAACGTGGCCCGCTTTTTAGATACCGACGCCGAGGCCGCACTGGCGGCCAGCACCGATAAATTCGCCGCCCGCGTGAAGTGCTGCGAGGCGCTGGCAGCCGAAAGCGGCAAGGCCCTTGCCGAGGTGACGCCCGCCCAGCTGGACAAGCTGTGGAAGCGCGCCAAGGCCGGGGAGAAATGAAGTGGTTGACCCAGCAGAGGTAGCTCTGTCATCATACAATAACGGAGGTAGTACAAATGACTAAAAGTGATCTCATTGCCCAGGTGGCCGAAGCTGCCGATCTGTCCAAGAAAGACGCCGAGAAAGCCGTCAATGCCATCGTTTCCAGCATCACCGACGCTCTCGCCAAAGGCGACAAGGTTGCCCTGGTAGGCTTCGGCACCTTCGAGACCCGCAAGCGCCCCGCCCGCAAGGGCCGCAACCCCCAAACCAAGCAGGAGATCACCATTCCCGCTTCCACTGCCCCCGCTTTCAAGGCCGGCAAGGCCCTCAAGGACGCCGTGAAATAAGTATTTAACACAGAAGGGCTGTTGCGGCAATGATACACACATGCAACAGGTGGAGCCGCCGATCATAGTTGTCAGGGTACACGGAGTTTACCACCCTTTTTCCGAGGGCATCATATGGATGCCTCTATCCTGCCCAGCCGCCCGTGCGGGGTTTGTTACAGTAACGTGGCATACGCCGCGCTCCCCCACAGGCCGAGGTGGTCATTGCGCACATGCATGACCGGAATGGCGCCCAGGTTTTTGCCCATGGGGTTCCTCTCCCTGAGTTCCGCCGCGAAAGCGGGATGGGCGAGAACTTCCGGCAGATTGGCCGCAAGCCCCCCGGTAATGAAAATTCCTCCCAGCGGCAGCGTGGCAAGAGCATAGTGCAGCACGGCACGGCCATAAAGCCGCGCAATCAGCTCCATGACCCGCGCATTCGCGGCGGCGAACCGCGCCACCTCGTGCGCGGGAATATTCTCCCCGGTGCAATAGGCGTACACGTTGGCAAGGCCGTTGCCCGCAATCGCCATATCCGCATCCAGCCGGTCCGTGCCGTGGATTCGGGCCAGATAACGGCGAAAATCCTCTTCCTCCCCGGTGAAAGGAAAAAGGATATGCCCGGCCTCCGAACCCATCACCACAGGGACGGCCCCCGGCAGAATGCAGCAGTGCCCGATCCCTGTTCCCGCGCCGACCACCGCATAAGGGAAGTTCGGCCTGTGTTCTCCTTCCAGCACGGTCACAGCGTCAATGGCGCGCGGCAGAGCAGCGCAGGCGAATCCGTTGGCGACAAAGTCGTTGATGAACCGTACCGGCGCGCCGGAGAGGGCGTCCTTCACGGGTTTTGTTTCCATGGGCCAGCGGATGTTGGGGCAAAAGACCTCCCCTTCCGGCGGTTCTATGGCCGCGTCCGCCACGGGCGCAGGCCCGGGAACAGCGAAAACGGCGGCATCCACGGCAAATGGGCGAAGCGGTCCGGGCGAGGAGGGCAGAAAAAAACCGCCGTCGTCTCCGGTGGAGGCGGCTAGGGTGCGCATCATATGCGCGGTGTCCGTGCAGGCGGTGGTGGCAAAGCGTACCCGGCGCACGAGACGTAAGGAAGAGAGA
>QMCE01000260.1_pt1 | contig 40947 bp, 36 predicted proteins | sample 1821851 | NCBI WGS metagenome assembly QMCE01 (sample SAMN09453174, study PRJNA476694) | Termite gut metagenome, whole genome shotgun sequencing project. | isolation source: worker | host: Odontotermes sp. | place: South Africa:Pretoria | collected 2016-01-28 | reverse complement strand
CGTCGAGCACCTTCGCGGCGTGGATGAGGGCCGAGCCGCCGCCGGCGACGATGCCCTCTTCGATGGCCGCACGCGTCGCGGACACGGCGTCCTCGATGCGGTGCTTCTTCTCCTTCATCTCGACCTCGGTGGCGGCGCCCACCTTGATGACGCACACGCCGCCGGCGAGCTTCGCGAGACGCTCCTGCAGCTTCTCCCGATCCCAGTCGGAGTCGGTCCGGCTGATCTCGCCCTGGATCTGAGCGACGCGGCCCTTGACGTCCTCCGCCTTGCCGGCGCCGTCGACGATGGTCGTGTCGTCCTTCGTCACGACGACGCGGCGAGCACGGCCGAGCACGTCGAGCCCGATCTGGTCGAGCTTGAGGCCGACGTCAGGAGTGATGACCTGGCCGCCCGTCAAGATCGCGATGTCTTCGAGCATCGCCTTGCGGCGATCACCGAACGCCGGGGCCTTGACGGCCACCGATGTGAAGACGCCCTTGATCTTGTTGACGATGAGCGTGCTCAGCGCCTCGCCGTCCACGTCCTCGGCCACCACGAACAGCGTGCCGCCCGCGCCGATGACCTTCTCGAGGATCGGCAGCAGGTCGTTGATCGCGGAGATCTTGCCCTGGTTGATGAGGATGTACGGATCTTCGAGCACGGCCTCCATACGTTCGGGGTCGGTCACGAAGTACGGCGACAGGTAACCCTTGTCGAACTGCATGCCCTCGGTGAACTCGAGCTCGGTGCCGAACGTCTGAGACTCGTCGACGGTGATGACGCCGTCCTTGCCGACCTTGTCGAACGCGTCGGCGATGAGATTCCCGATCTCTTCGTCGCGCGCCGAGATGGTGGCGACGTTCGCCATGGCCTGCGTGGAATCGACCTCACGGGCCAGCTCGCGCAGCTTGGCGACGATGGCCTCGACGGCCGCGTCGATGCCGCGCTTGAGCTCGATCGGATTGGCGCCGGCCGCGACGGCCCGCAGGCCCTCGTGCACCAACGCCTGGGCGAGCACGGTGGCGGTCGTCGTGCCGTCACCGGCGACGTCGTTCGTCTTCGTCGCGACCTCTTTGGCCAACTGCGCGCCGAGGTTCTCGAACGGATCGGCGAGCTCGACCTCCTTCGCCACGGTCACGCCATCGTTGGTGATGGTCGGGGCGCCCCACTGCTTGTCGAGCACCACGTAGCGGCCCTTGGGGCCGAGAGTGACCTTCACAGTGTTGGCGAGGGTGTCGACGCCACGCTCAAGCGAGCGGCGCGCCTCCTCGTCGAACTGAAGGGATTTAGGCATAGATGACTTCTCTCTATCTGCTTATCCGCGCGAGTTACTTGACGACGACCGCGAGGATGTCGCGGGCGTTGAGCAGCAAGTACTCTTCGCCGGTGTACTTGACCTCGGTGCCGCCATACTTGCTGAAGATGACGACGTCACCCTCCGCGACATCGACCGGCACGCGGTTGCCTTTGTCATCGATGCGACCGGGGCCGACGGCGAGCACCTTGCCCTCCTGCGGCTTCTCTTTCGCGGTATCCGGAATGACGAGCCCGGAGGCGGTGGTCTGCTCGCCTTCGAGCGGCTGGACGAGGACGCGGTCCTCAAGCGGCTTGATCGTGACTGCCACGTCAAAACCCTTTCGTTTCAAGCGGGCCAGGTGGCCCGGTGCGGTTTCAAACTCTGTGGCCACGGTGTCGTCGCGGTGCCATCGTGGCTGTTGGTTGGCACACTCGCTGTTCGAGTGCTAACTCAAAATCTATACCGCCTTTAGCACTCGATCAAGCCGAGTGCCAGTGCCATCTCTCTCACGCCTGCCGTCGGACGACCAACGTCAGCGCGCCGTGCGGCGTCGGGGTGAGGACGACGGTGGCGGCGCGCTGGCCGGACAGGCGCAGGCGTTTCCGCAGCACGGCCGGATCGACGCCAAGGCCCCGGGTCTTGATCTCCAACGTGCCGATGTCGTGCTCACGGGCCCAGCGGCGCAACACCCGTTCGTCGAAGGCGAACGCCTCGACCACCTCGAAGGCCGTGGCGAACGGCGTCGTCGCGGGCGCGTCGCACGACAGATACGCGATGCCCGGGGCCAACCGCCAGGCGTCCAGTCGGCCAGCCAGGGTGTCGACGCCGCCGCTGCGGCTGACGGACGGGTCCGGCTCCAGCAGCCAGGCTCCCGGCGGTGCGACGCGGGCGCGCGCGGCCGGATCGACGTCCAGACGATCGGCGGCCGGCAATAGGATCGCGGCAGACGGACGACCGACCGGTGCTTCCCGTTCCCGGACAGATGCCCCGACCGCCGCGGCACCGCCGGCGGCACCCTCGACGACCGACTCGCTCCACGCGCGCGGCCGGCCCGGCGTGCTCTGACCACGCCCCCTCCCCTCGTCCACGTCGCCATCCGGGAACGCATCCACCGACGGCCCATCGGACCAGAGCGACAGTTCGACCAGATCGCCCGATTCGCTCACCCACAACGCTTCGCAGCCGTCGGGGATCAGCGCGTGGTCGAGCCCAGGCGCCGCCTTGAGGCAGCCGAAGCGTCCCGCCAGCAGGCCGCACGCGTAGTCCCAGGACGGGCTGAAGTCCTCCAGCCGCCAACTGCGCCCGCGCGCGGTGCGACGGGCCGGATCGACGAAGACCGCCACCCCCGTGCGCAGCAGCGACTCGGCCTCGTCCTGCGCCAGCCCGCACACCACCCGACCGCGCTCTCCGATGTTCGCCTGCGCGAGGACGGCGGTCGCCGGGTCGGCCTCAACGCCGGTGACGTCCAGACCAGCGTCGGCGAAGGCGAGCAGGTCGGCGCCGATCCCACAACCGACGTCGACGACCTCGCGAACGCCGGCCGCCACGTACCGCGCCGCCCGCCAGGCCGCGACCGACGATCTGGTCGCCTGTTGCAGCCCGTCCGGGGTGAAGTAGAGCCGCCGCGCCCGCTCACCGAACTTCGCGACGGCTTTGCGCCGCAGCTCGACCAGCGTCAAGGCCGCCGCGGCCTGAGCCGGATCGAACCGGCGGCGCAGCGCGTCCGCAGCCGCCAGCCCCGTGAGGTCGACGAACTCGTCCGCCACCGCGAGCGCAGGCTCCGCCTCGGCGGACACGAGCCAACGCGCCAGCTCAACGTCCATGCTCGGCATGGTACGCGAACGTCCGCTCTCGTTCGCAGGTACCTGGTCGGTACCGCGTCGTCATCTCGTCCTTGCCTGGCGCACTGTTGGGTGAGTAGTGACGTGATTCTGTGTGTACAATGTAGTTATGACCGATCTACGCTTCGAGTAGGACGAGCGTAAGGCTGCGCTCAACCGAGCCAACCATGACGTTTCCTTTGAGGAAGCGCGGACCGTCTTTTTCGACCCCTACGCGCTCGTGATCGATGATCCAGACCACTCGGCCCACGAGGAAAGGTTCATCATTCAGGGCTGTTCACGCACTTTGCGACTGCTGGTCGTAGCGCACTGTTACCGGGAAACAAGCGGCGTGATCAGAATCATCTCAGCCAGAAAAGCGACCAGACACGAAGCGCAAAACTATTGAGGAGGTGAACATGATGGAAACTGACAATATGAGGGACGAGTATGACTTCACGCAGGCACACGCCAACCCGTACAGCAAGCGGCTGAAGAAGCAAGTGACAATTCGTCTAGACGTGGACACCATTGGATACTTCAAAGCATTGGCTGGACAGACCGGCATTCCTTACCAGAGTCTCATCAACCTCTACCTCGCCGATTGCGCTGCGAATGAGCGTGAACTGACTGTCAGGTGGGGATAGCGGCACACGCTTCGGCTCTTGAGGCCACGGCTAACGACGCAAGCCACACCGCTATGACCGACTGCAATGTTTCCCCAGTTCATCGAGGACGGCCTGTTCGCGGCGGCTGATGTTGCCATCCGCCGCCGCGACACGTCGGGCCGCGTCAAGAATGTCGCTGAGATCGCCCGATTCGACATCAACCCGTCGCCAGACCTCGTCAGGATCCAGGTCAACAAGGTTGGCGAGACGCTCGTCGAACACTTCGTGGCGTTCACCCATCAGCCGTAGCAGGTGTCGCATCAGAAGAGCCTCGTCGTCGGAGAGCTTGTCGTCGGACTTGATCACAAGCCACGCCACCCATGGCAGTAGTTGCGGATGACGGGTGGTGTCGGAGAGCGTCTCGGCTAGTTCAATCAGTCGCGCCTCGTTGCGGAACACTGCACGAGCATGTTGCCCGGCGACCAGCGTCGTGTATCGGTTGACCACCACAGCGAGTGGAACGCCGACCACAGGGATACCGATCTTGATCACGTTGCGCTGTAGGAGGTACTTGCCCACGACGGGGAGAGCTCTGGCTGCCTGCAGAACCGCCCCGGAGAAGAAATGTTTGATCAGTGGGCGTACCGCCAGCGGGACGACCTTGATCACACCTTCCCGGACGATCTCACCGGACTTGATGGTGAACGCCACCCGGACGAGTTTCCATAGATCCTCGGGATCATCAAGGTCCAAGTGGATGTGGTAAAGGACCGCCACATCCCAGGCTAGACGAAGCTGCAGCGAGGTGGTGTACGCCAAATCGACGCTGAGCGTCGTGACAGCGGCAGGCAGGACGACCGGAGCGGCGCCTCCGTGGCTGCCGACGCCCGCGGCGACATAGGCCGTGTAGGCAGCCGCCGACAGCCCACCCTCGATTTCGGCGTAACGGGCAGCCATCTTGATCCGTTGATCGACGATGGCATCGGCGGGCACACCCTTGTACTTGTCCTGGAAGTACTGCCAGTTGACTTTCTTTGTGTAAGCGTTCAGCGCGTGCTTAAGGAGCTTCGAGAACCAGTTGCCAGACTTGATGTCCTCAGGCTCGAGCGTCTTGATGAACTCGCGCATGTCCTCCCGATCACGCTTGACCGAGTCCTCCTCGGCAATCACCAACTGTTCGGCCTTCTCCACGACCTCTTCAGCGGAGTTGGGGAACACGAGAGCGGCGACCGCCGCAATCTGCTCGCGTTCCTCGTCTGTTGATTGACCGTCAGCCCGTGACATACGGACCAGGTCGCCCACTATCGACGTGAACACCGGTTCGCGGCAATCCTCTGGAACGACGCCGCACAGCCTCTGAGCCAGCTCTACCGTGGAGACCGTGGAAGTGGCGTCGCTCGCCGCGTCGAGCTGTGCGACCTCGTCGCGTAATTCTGCCCGCGCGTCGTCATCAAGGCCCACCAGCGAGGCGATCAGGTCGAGGCTCTCGACCTCACCAGGATCAATCACGTCATCGGCCCGTGCGAGAGTGGCCACCACCTGGCAGTACAACATCTTGACTGTCGGAGTGAGCAAAGACCAGTCAAAAGAGGCTTGACGACGCTGAGACATATGCTCGGCGACCCTGCCCTTCGCATCAACTGCTTTCGCTTTCACATCTGCAACGAGTGCGGACGCGCCGCTCGCCGCGTCGGCAACGCGTTGACGCGCTACATCAGCCGTGTCCGTAGCCCTCTGCCCGGTTGCGCTCGCGACTTCCTTCAGTTTTCTGAGATGACCCTCGTCGGCATTCATGCTCGTCCTTTCATCAGATAACCAAAGCCTACAGACGGCCTCCGACAAAAACTTCGCCACATGCACCTGAATATGCTGCCGCCTTGGTTGGACTGCCAGAGTGCTGTTATCGACAAGATTGAACGCCGAACAGTTTCTTAGGTTTCGTTGAGGCCAACCTTGCGCAAAACATGGGGCTCGGGTTTCCTCCACAGCCTTCGTCACGTTCATGAAACCGAACGTCATCGGCTCATGAAGGCGTCAACAGGCTTTCGGAAAGGTGCTTGCGGGTACAGCCGCTGGCAGCCATACCTGCAGCATTCGCACGCTGCTCGACCAGTTCCCACAACCGCGCGGGCAGTCGGATGCTATGTGTTATGTGTGACCATCGACTCTTTGCGATGCCAAGGTGCGGGTTCGCACGTCACGTCGACGTCAACCAAGCCAGTTTCTACCTCAGCAGCGAGTTCAGCCACCAAGTCATCGGTTAAAATCGTGCCATCAGCGGCAACATATGGCGTCGTCATCGCGCTTCCCTCATGTCCTTCTCAAATCACACAACGCTTAAGTCAACGTCGCTTGCGTCTCGAATCGTTCGTTCTCGCGACGAATGTCGCGCAGAATCGCGGCCGCCTGGCGCGACGTGAGGCCCGCGCGAACACCCACCGCGAGAACGTCGTCGTCACTTGGTCGCCCAGAGCCGTTGACGGTGGTGGTGTGGAATCCATTGAATCCGGGTGACGGCAGGAGATCATACGCCGGAGTGAGGTGCCATTCGCCCGCAGCGTCCATCATGAAGGCGAAGTTCTTGGCGTGGTCGTCCCGATTACCGATGACAACGTTGAAGACCAGACGTCGAAACATCTGCTCGACCTCTGCCATGTTGCGCGTGAGCCACCGGGTCAACGCCATCAGCGCATGGTAATCGAGCGACGGAATGCGGTAGTCGGCGTCGAGAAGTCCGGCGGCACTGACGACGTGCACTTTGTTCCCCTCGACTCGGTCGAACCGCGTCACGCCGAAGAAGCGCCCGTCGAAGAGCCTCGTCTCCGGCATGGCCACGCCGCAACGTCCCGCCAGCAACGAGTAGTCGTACTCGACACGGCCGACAGCGGGAGGATCAATGGAAGCGGCGAACTTCACCAACCATTCGCCGTCGCCGTCGCGGAGAAAAACCTTAGGCCGCGCACCGCCCGATGAGCCGCCCAACCGCGCGAGCGTCGCCAAGTCATGTGGGTCGGTCTCGTCGATGTCCAGCAACTGCGCTGCGGCCGCGGCGAGCGCCACGAGATCGACTGACGCGTCAGAGTCTGACGTAATCGACTGCGCGGGTTCGTATTCGAGAGCCCCGCGCCCACCCTGGCCAGCGATCGTCAACCGCTGGAGCGTGGTGAGGCCGCCGGGGTCGATCCCCTGCTCACGCATAGCCCTGTCTTGCACGAGCCGTCCCCATCCGTCCGGCAAGGAATCGTCAAAGACACCAAAGTTGCCGCGGAACGGACGCGGTTTGGCCACAACCACCGCATCGGTGAGCGGCAATGCCAACGGAGAAATGGAATAACCCGTTTGAACATAGGCAGAATCATATTGGAAGGCGCACAAGCCCTCGGGAGTGGTGACGAGACGCCCCACCACCGCGCCGTGGAGACGGACGGTGACCGAAGTCGGGTCAATCATTGCGGCCGCCTCTGCGACGATTGCGCCGCTTGGGATCGACCACCTCATCAAGGCTGGCGTACGTCGGCTCCCGGAAAAGATCGGCGAACCCATCAGTTGCGCCCAGCGCGACCCCCACCAAGATGAGATGCCTCAACGAGATCTCGCCCGTCGACTCGAACCGGCGGTAGGTCGACAACGACATCCCCGCACGACGGGCCATGCCCTGTTGCGTCAAGTCCAACTCAAGGCGACGCGACCGCACCCGTCGGGCGATACCTAACGCGATCTCCGGGGGATCATCACCATCAATCGCCAACATATGAACGATTGTACCCCTAAAACACGACTAAACACTCATATCTGAGCGGAAGGGGAACAGCCCCGAGAGACCCATCTGCTCTGGCGGACAAAGCCCGCTCTAGCTGGCGAACTCGTCCGTGCAGGTGACGTTGAGACCGACCTTGTGCAGAGCATCGGTCTCGACCCGGGGCAGCATCACCGTCGAGTGGGCTTCCAGGCCACGCAGCTTCGACAAGTTGCTCAGGGCCAACTCGACAGTCGGGTTGATCGGCGCGCTGACAGCCAAGGCGGCCAAAACGTCGAGCAGGTTCAGCCGGTCTTCGTCGTAGACATCCCGCTTCAACTTGAGCATCGCCTGGAGGTTAACCGGCGAGATGAGGTGGATCCGGTCTTCGATGCCGCTGACCGTCTTGATGGCGTTGACCACCGCCGCGGCTGGCGCCGTCATGATGGCGGTGTTCCTGCCGGTGACGATGGCGTGATCGGCCAGGCAATCCAACTCGATGGCGACGACCTCGGACTCTTTGGCCGCTTTCGCCGTCAGGGCGGCGTTGACGACAGGCCGGTCGGCGGTGGAGATGTTCAGCTCGTCCATCAGCATCTTGACCTTTTGCGACACGGCGATGTCGCACAGGCCGTTCTTGTAATCGCACAGGCTGTTGAGGTAGCGCCGGATGATCTCGTCGCAGGCGGCCCGCCGGGCCAGGGCGTCGTCGGTGATGCACTCGCCGATCATGTTGACGCCCATGTCGGTCGGCGAGAAGTAGATGTCGCGGCCGACGATGCGGTGGAGGATGTTCCGCAGGACGGGGAAGATCTCCAGGTCGCGGTTGTAGTTGACCGCCGTCACGCCGTACTTCTCCAAGTGGAAGTTGTCGATCATGTTGACGTCGCGGATGTCGGCGGTGGCCGCCTCGTAGGCCATGTTGACCGGATGCTTCAAAGGCAGGTTCCACACCGGGAAGGTCTCAAACTTGGCGTAGCCAGCGTGCACCCCTCGCTTGTACTCGTGGTAGAGCTGGGTCAGGCAGGTCGCCAGCTTGCCGCTGTTCGGGCCGGGCGCCGCCACCACGACCAGCGGCTTCGTCGTCTCGATGTAGGGCTGGGCGCCGTAGCCCTCCTCGGAGACGATGGTGTCGACGTCCGTCGGATAGCCCTTGGTGAAGGTGTGGAAATAGGTTTTGATGCCGCGACGGTGCAGCACGTGGGAGAACTTCTCGGCCGCCGGCTGGCCAGTGTAGAGGGTGATGACGACGGCGGCCGTCGGGATGCCGATCTGGTTGAACTTCTCAATGTGCCGCAGCAGATCGACGTCGTAGCTGATGCCGTAGTCGGCCCGGATGCGGTTCTTCTCGATGTCCGCCGCGCTGATGCAGAAGATGATCTCGGCGTGGTCCTTCAGCTGTTGCAGCATCTCGGTCTTGATGCCGGGCCGGAAACCCGGCAGGACGCGCGAGGCGTGAAGATCGTCGAAGATCTTGCCGCCGAACTCCAGATAGAGCTTGTTGTCGAACATCTGGATCCGCTCGGCGATCCTGGCGCTTTGCAGTTTGATGTACCGGTCACAGTCAATGCACGTTTTCACAGAAAATCCGCTTCCATCCTCACGGGGACACCTGAAGCCCTCTGTATGGTACCGGCATCGGGAAGACGACAGCGCTAGCCGCCCGGGAGGCGGCTTAACTTGACACGATGCCCCGTAGACAAGCCTGCCCGAAGAATCGACCGCGCCTATCACGTAATCATGCTATCCTGATACTGTGTTCCGTTGGGAGATCGACACCAGGCGCATCGACGCATGGATTGATTCGCTCGACCGCGCCTCGATCATCCAAGTGCGTGCCGCGCTTGAGCTCCTTGCCCAACAAGGCCCGCAACTCGGCCGTCCGCTCGTGGACACGGTTGTGGCGTCCAAGCACAAGAACATGAAGGAGCTCCGGCCCGGTTCCAGCGGCACAAGCGAACTGCGTGTTTTGTTCGCGTTCGACCCAAAGCGAGCAGCGATTCTGCTCCTCGCGGGTGATAAGTCGGGGCATTGGCGGCAGTGGTACCGCACCGCGATCCCGGAAGCCGACAGGATCTATGACGAACATTTGGCCCAGTTGAAGAAGAACTCACGTGAGGAAAAGAAGGATCATGGTTGACACTCTTGGCGATATCGACCGCCGCCACAACATCACCGCAGCTGAACTCGCTGCTGCGGTCAAGGTTCTTGAAGACCGTCAACGCGCATACCACCTCCGAGAACTTCGCCAAGCGGCGGGACTGACCCAGACTGAACTTGCGGACGCCATGGACGTCGCACAGAACCGCGTTTCCCAGATCGAACGCGGCGGCACCGAACACTCCCGCATCGAAACCCTCAGGCGCTACGCCGAAGCTATCGGCGGCACCCTGAGCGTCGAAATCTCCGTCGGAGACCACAAATACGTCATCGCCTAAACTCGCCGTATAGCACCCGCCCAGCCGCCGAATGGCAACATCACCGCGGTCAAGCAATCCACCCTGGCGGACCAGCACACCAGCAATCCCTCACAGCGCAAAGCTGCGCTTTGCTGAAATTCCCGTTTCCCGCTGGCAAAGAAGACAACCATGGCCGACCTCACGAACCTCAACCAGGCCTTGCTGGCCGTTCAGGACCCCCGGACCCCGGCCGCCGACCTCGCGACCATCGCCCAGCGGCACCCGGAACTCCGTCGGCTCGTCGCCGCCCACTCTAACGCTTACCCAGGGCTGCTCGACTGGCTCGACAATCTCGGCGACCCTGACCTGAGCAAAGCGGTGGCCGAACGACGACAATCACTACCCCCCTCCATCATCACTACAGGCGTACGGCAACCCGCCCACGCCGCCTAACACAGGCACAACCGGCCTAGCCACTCAACTTCAACCAACGCCCCAGCCGAGCCGAAAGCACCGCAAGATCTGGCTGGTCGTCGCCATCGTCGTCGTGGTGGTCGCCCTCGCCATTACCGGCAGACTCGTCTTCTTCCGCCCCGCAGCCGGACCATGGGCCGAAACCCTTGGTGGCAGCAGCAGCGACTATTTCAACGATGTTGCGGTCACATCAGATGGCGGCATCATAGCTGTTGGCTATACCGATTCAGCCGACGGCGACTTCCCTATCAAACCCGACAATCTCAGTAACCAGGGTGACGCAGTAATCGCCAAGTTCGCCGCTGATGGAACCCTAGCATGGGCAAAAACTCTCGGCGGCAGTTACGACGACGCGTTCAACGGAGTGGCCATCACCCCTGACAACGGCGTTATCGTGGTTGGCCGCACGGACTCGACCGACGGCGACTTCGCAGCCAAGCCCGACAACGTCGACCCCGAGACCGGCCTGGAAGATGCAGCAGTGGGACAGCTCGCCACCGATGGAACCCTCACGTGGACAAAAACCTTCGGCGGGGCCAACAGGGACTTGTTCGGCAATATAGCAATAACCTCCGATGGGAGCATCATCGCTGCGGGCGATACCTTTTCGGCTTATGGCGACTTCCCAGCTAAATATGGCAGCGCGGACCCCTTCAATCAGTCGGTTGACGATGCAGTCATCGCACGTTTGACCTCCGACGGCCAGCTCACGAAGCAATAACAGCCCCTTTCGGTTGCTGACAGCTCCGAAGACGATCAGCGTTGTCTGCCGCGCACCGTTACGCTGAGACCATGCGAGTCTTCTCGAAGATCATCCTGGTGGTCGGAATCGTGGCAGTCATCGTGGCCATCGTCATCGGCTTCCAACCGAGCTGGGAAGTGAACAGCTACTACGCCACGCTGCCCGCCAACCCGAACGCCCCCTTCGCCAACCCCGTCGTCCAGCTCATCTGGGCCATCGTGGTCTTGGCCGTCGGGATGTTCCTGGTCGGCGTCGGCGTCGGCATGCACCGCCGCAAGAAGCCGGCCGACGACAAGCCGCTCCCCAAGCCCAAGCCGAACCCGGGCCAGTCCCCCGATCCCACGCCCGGCGCGTGATCGCCATGATGACGGCGGCCCGACGCGTGCGTCGCGCGATGACGGGAGCGCCCGGAAGAAGAGGTCGCCGCCCGTGAAGGTCACCGGCCGCGTCTGGCGCGACGCCAGCCTGCAAGACACCGCCCCGTCGCTGGCCGACGCGCCCACGCTGCTCGCCGACAGCGCCCTGCTCACCTGGATCGACCTGGCCGGCCCCGACGAGGCGGCCGTCGTCAGCCTGGCCCGCGCGCTCGGCGTCGACAGTTCCGCCGTCGAAGACGTGCTCAACCCGCGCGAGCGCGTCAAGATGCACCGCTACGCCCACCACTGGTTCATCACCGCCTACACGACCCGCCTGGCCGACCACGCGCCGTCCGCCCACAGCTACGACTCCCGGCTGGTGCTGGAGAAGGTGTCGGCCTTCGTCCTGCCGCACGGCCTGGTCACGATCCACGCCAGCGGCGACTTCGATCCAGGTGAGATGGCGAGCCGTTGGGACGACGAGCCGGACGAATTGACGCTCGGCGTGGGCGCCCTCGTCCACGCCTTCCTCGACACCGTCGTCGACGATCAGTTCACGACGATGCAGGCCCTGGACGACATCATCGACGACACGGAAGACATCGTGTTCTCGGGCAAGCTCAACCAGCACACCTTCCCCGAGCAGATCCACCAGTTGCGCACCGAACTGACGCAGATGCGCCGCGTCGTGCTGCCGATGCGCGAGATCGTCGCCAGCATCCAGCGGCACCGGCTGCTGGGAACGGCTGGGCCCGCGGCCCTGCCCGGCCCCGCGGCCGCACCGACCGCCAAGCAGGGGGACGCCGGGAGCTGGCTTGAGCCTCGCGGGCCAGGCGAAGGCGCCATGCCGCTGCCGCTCCAGGACGTCCGGCCGACGGAGGTGCACATCGCCCCCGAGCTGGAGCCGCTCTTCGACGACCTCTACGACCACGTGCTGCGCGCCATGGAATGGACGGACTCGCTGCGCGACCTCGCCTCGTCCATCTTCGAGACGAATCTGTCGCTGCAGGACGCCCGTCTCAACGAAGTGATGAAGAAGCTCGCCGGCTGGGCCGCCGTCATCGCGGTGCCGACGGCCGTCACCGGCTGGTTCGGGCAGAACGTCCCGTTCTGGGGCATGAACGCCACCAGCGGGCTCATCGCGTCCGTCGTCCTCATCGTCGTGCTCGGCGGTGGCGTCTACGGGCTGCTGCGACACTACGGCTGGATCTGACGCGAAGACCGCAGTCAGACGGCTCGCCCAGCCACCTCATCAGTCGGGGCGAACGGCAGCTCGACGGCCCGCCGACCGGAACGTCCTCTCCCGTCAGACGAACAGACTGACGGTGTCGTAGACGAGCTTGGCCTCGACGATGACGACCGCGACCAGGAAAACCCGCCGGATGAACTGGTTGCCCCAGCGGACGGCCATGCGTGCGCCGAGGCCCCCGCCGACCAGGTTGCACAGAGCCATGCAGCCGCCCAGGCCCCACAGGATGTGGCCGGCTGCGCCCAGGACGATGATGGCCGCCAGGTTCGTCGCCAGGTTGATCAGCTTGGCCATGGTGGTGGCCTCCAGGAAGCCGTAGCCGAGCAGGGCGACGAAGCCGATCACCAGGAAGACGCCCGTGCCCGGGCCGACCATCCCGTCCCACAGACCGACGACCAGTCCCAGTCCGGCGGCGATGCCCGCGTGGACCGCGCCCTGGTGGCGCAAGCGCGTCATCTGGCCCAGACGAGGGTGACGCCACGTGTAAACCCCGACGACCGCCACCACCGCCACGACGATCGGCAAGAAGGCCTGCCGCGGCAGGTACTGGATCAGGTGGGCGCCCACGCTCGACCCGGCGAAGGCCGTCACGACGGCGAGCAGGGTCACCGGCCAGGAGATCCGAATCTTCGACACGTACGTCCCGGCGGCCACCGTGGTGCCCGCGACCGACGACAGCTTGTTGGTGCCGGAGACAGTGGCGACCGCCGCGTCGGGCAGCCCCACCAACAGAGCCGGCAACTGGATGACCCCGCCGCCGCCGACCACCGCGTCGATCCAGCCCGCGACGAAGGCGACGACGCACAGCAACGCCACAGCCACGAAGGGGAGTTGGTCGATCACCGCGACACTGTAACGCGTCCGAGCATGAGCCAAAGGATCGCGCCGCCAGCGTCGATGCCTTGCGAGCAGGCAGGGTCAAGCACCAGGCGCTCCTCAAGCGAGGAGAAGGTCCGTGGCTCGCCGGCTGGGGACGGGCTTCAGGCGACGACCTGCGTCACCGGCATGCCGGGATCGGCCCCGATGTCGAGCGCCGACGGCGCCCGACCAGCCGCCACCACCGCCGAGCCGAGCACGGCGATCATCGCGCCGTTGTCGGTGCACAGGCCCGGGCGCGGGCGGCGCAGGGTGACGCCCTGCGCGGCCGCTCGTTCCTCCATCAGCGTGCGCAACCGGGAATTGGCCGCCACACCACCGCCGAGCAGGATGTCGGACGCCCCGAGGTAGCCGCAGGCGTCCATGGCCTTCGCGGTCAGCACGTCGCAAACCGCCTCCTGGAAGCTGGCCGCCACGTCGGCGATCGGCACGTCACGGCCCTCCAGCCGGGCCGTCTCCACCCAGCGCGACACGGCCGTCTTCAAGCCGGAGAATGAGTAGTCGAAACGATGCTTGGCCATGTCCTTCTGGGCTGTCAGCCCGCGCGGGAACGCGATGGCCTTCGGGTCGCCGGTAGCGGCCGCCTTATCGATGACCGGCCCGCCGGGGTAGGCCAGCCCGAGCACCCGAGCCACCTTGTCGTAGGCCTCGCCGGCCGCGTCGTCGATGGTCGCACCCAACTCGACGATGTCGCCGGTGATGTCACGGACGGCGAGCAGCGACGAGTGCCCACCCGACACGAGCAGCGCCGCGCACGGCTGCGGCAACGGGCCATGCTCGACCATGTCGACGGCCACGTGGCCGACGAGGTGGTTCAGCCCGTAGAGCGGCTTGTCGAGCGCCACCGCCAACGCCTTGGCGGCCGACAAGCCCACGACGAGCGCGCCGACCAGGCCCGGCCCGGCCGTCACGGCGATGCCGTCCAGCTGCATCGGGTCGACGTCGGCGGCCGCGAACGCCCGGCGCAGTGCGGGCACCATGGCTTGCAGGTGGGCGCGGCTGGCGACCTCGGGCACCACGCCGCCGAAGCGCACGTGTTCCTCGACCGACGAGGCCACCTCGTTGGCCAGCAGCTCGTGGCCCCGGACGATGCCGACGCCGGTCTCGTCACACGACGACTCGATGCCGAGAATCAGCGGCTCACTCATGCGTCGCCTCACTGTCCGCCGGGTCACCATTCGCCGGCGCGATCGACCGGAGCATGACCCAGGCGTCGAGGCCCGGCCCGTAGTAGTCGCGCCGTTCGGAGAACTGCTCGAAGCCGAGCTTCTGATATAGCTTGATGGCCGCCTGGTTGCGCTGGCTCACCTCAAGAAAGACCCGCGTCGCCCCCTGGGCGGCGATCCAGTCGATGCCCTGAGCAACGAGCGCCGTGGCGATCCCCCGGCGGCGGGCGGCGGGCGTCACGATGACGCGCAGCAGATCGCCGAAATCGTCGGTGGCGCTGAAGGCGGCCACCGCGTCGATGTCGCTGTCCGTCCCCCACACCGCCGACGGGCGGGACCCGGCAGCCGGACTGTCGGCGTCCGGCCGGTGCACGAGCACGAGGTGGTCGGCGTGCCCCAGCTCCTGCCCCCAGGATTCGCCGCTCCAACGCTCGACGGGCGGGAAGCCCTCCTGTTCGAGCAGCACGACACGTATGAGGTCGGCGGCGTTGGCACGATCAATCATCGGTTCGCTCCCATCGCGAGTCTCGTCACGGGCAGGCTCGACTTGCGCGCCTTCGGCGCCTCCGCGTCAGGCCGTCGTAGATACAGGGGTTCGAGGCCGACGTCGGGCAGCGTCCACGCGGACGCCGCGAGCACGCCCGCGTCGAGCATGTGGGCGCCGTCAACCGTCGTGCCGGGGATCACATGGACCGTCGCACCCGGGCCACATGTCGGCAACGCGGGCAGCTCGCCGGGGGCCGACACCTGCGGCTCCCCCACGCGCGCGCCCGTCCGGTCGTACCGCGCCCAATACAGCTCCCGCCGCCGGGCGTCGGAGGCGACCACGAAGTCCGTGTCCACCAGGCCGGCGGTCACGGCCTGCACGGCCAGCGCGTCCAGCGAGCACACCCCCCGAACCGGCACCTGCAGGGCTTCCGCCAACACGCAGGCGGCCACGACGCCCACCCGCAGCCCGGTGAACGGGCCCGGGCCGACGCCGACTGCCACGGCCCCGAGATCGTGGACGGCAAGCCCCTCGTCGCGCAGCAGCCTGGTGACGAGCGGCATCAGTTGTTCGACATGGGCCCGACTATCGTCCACCATCGCGGACGCCACGACCTCGCCGCCACGGGCGAGCCCCGCGCACACCACCGTCGACGTGTCGATGCCCAGCACCAGCTCGTCCGCCGCGGGCGCCCAGGCGGCGCCGGCTCGTTCGTCTTCTGACCTCGGCCCGTTCGTCATGCCGACTCCTTCTCTGTCAAGCTCGTCGTCGACCGCTGCGGCATCTCGGCGACCTCGCCCTCAGGCACAGCGTGCCATTGGCCCGACGCCGTACCGCCGGCGGTCACGTCGTCGGCCTCCCCCACCGAGCCGAGCCCGCGCAACTCGTCGCGCGCCGTCTCCCAGCGCCCCCCCACCGGCATGAGAAACACCCAGCGGGTGTCGTCGGCCGGGTCGAGGCCCCGGCGGATGTCGATGTCCAGGCGGTCGTCGGCCAGTCCCTCGGCGATGCCCTCGCCCCACTCGATGTAGGTGACGGAGTCGTCCAGGCTGACGTCCAGATCGATGTCTTCGAGTTCGGCGAAACTGCCCAGCCGGTAGGCGTCGACGTGAACGAACGTGGGCCGCCCGGCGGCGGCGCGGTGGACCCGGGAGAGCACGAAGGTCGGCGAGACGACCGGGCCGGCGACGCCGAGGCCGTCGCCGATGCCCTGGGCGAGCGTCGTCTTGCCCGCCCCCAGCTCGCCAGAGGCGATGATCACGTCGCCGGGACGCAGCAACACCGCGAGCCGCTCGCCAAGTTCCCGCATCGCGGGAGCGGTGGCCGCCTCGACGCGCACCGCGACCGGGTGGCGCAGAAAGACGACGGTGCCCTCTCGCGCGTAGGGGACGAAACCATGGCGCCGCCACCAACCCACGGTGTCAGGGAACTCCGCCCGGGCGGCGATCCGCACCTCGGCGAAGCCGCGGACGGCCAGCAGATCGCCGACCACGCCCAGCATGAAAGACGCGACACCGGTCCGCTGGTAGCGCGGGCGCACCGACACCCGGTGAAGGCCGGCGGCACGCCGGGGAGCCGCCGCGGCAAACCCGCCGTCTGGCCGTTGGCCCCGCTGAAGCCCGGTGTCACCGGGGACACTGCCATGCGGCGAGCTCGCGTCAGAATCTGGTCCGAACGCCGCCGCGCCACCGGAATCACAGCCACGCGCCGCCGCAGGATCACCCAAGTCCCGACCGGGCAACGCCTCATCACTGCGTCGCTCGTCGCTCACGATCACGACGCCGACGGGCTCGCCGTCCACCAGCGCCAGCACGCCAAAACCGTCGGCCAGCTTGGCAGCTAGATGCTCGGGCGTCTCGGTCAGCGCCCCGGGCGCCGGCTCGATGGCCGGCCGGTGCGAGAACGCGTCAATGATGACCTCGCGCATCACCGGCAGGTCGGCCGGCTCAGCCATCGTCAGCACAAGCGAACGCCCGTCTGGCAACAGCGTTTCGGCGATCGGCGAGCGCGTCATGTGATCCTCTGGTTTCTGCCGGAGCCCCCGCCCCGGCCAAACGTCGATGCTACCAGCGCGGCCCGATCGGGACGCCACGGCCAGGTCGCCTGAACCACCCTCGACGACACGACCAACCGTCGCGGCTGGCCGCCCGAGCCACCATTCCTATGGCGGACATGATCGATCAATCCCCTAGGTCGGGCGCGCGGTGCCATCGACGGCCGAGCCGACCCAGGTCGTCTCAAACACTGGCACCCAACACAGGGCCGCCCGCACCCCGGCGTCCCAGTCGGACGGGTCGGGATAGGTAGCCGACACGCCCTGGTCAAACCCGTCCGGGAGCGGCAGCGTCTCCTTGAGCGAATTGCAGCGTTGCGCCACCTTGACCTCAAATTCCATCGAGTTGGAGATGTCGGGCATGGCCTCGGACAGATCGACGAACCCCATCACCTGGTCGGTGTGCGGGAGCGAGCAGTCCACCGTTTCGACCGGCCCCGCCGACAAATCGTCCGGCCGGTCGGCCACGCAATCCCCTTGGTGCAGGCCGCCGAAACGTTTGAGTTCATTGGGCGTCAGCTTCTCGCGTTCGCGGGGATACGTCCCCGCCGGCGGCTGGGGCGACGGCGCGACGGTTGGCGTGGCCGTGTGGGACCCCGGTGACCGTGGTGACGTCGACACGGTGGGCTGAGGCGACGGCCACGTCACCGGGGTTGGATAGAACGTCGGCATCGGGAAGGGTTTCGGGGTCGTCGGCGGCGTCACAGTGCTGACGGCGAGGAGGACCCGCATGCTGACGAGCAGGAGCGCGAAGATCGCCGCGATGACGACCCAGGGGAGCCCGCGCGAGCGTTTCCGGGGAGGCGTCGGGGCGGCAGGCGCCGGCGGAAGCGGTGGACCGACCGATACGGGATTGTCTTGAGGCAGTGGCGGTTTAACCTGGGCGCCCGATCCCCACATCGGTGGCGCCCCCGGCAGCAGCTCCGGCCGCGGCGAGGCTTGCTGACCGCCGGCGGGCGGCTGGCCGTACGTTCCGGGCGACACGCCCGGCGGCACGAACGACGGACGATCCGGGGTGTCTCGCCCCAGCCCCTCGTCCGTCTCGTCCGAGCCCACATCGTGATGGTAGCCGATGCGGCGCTGGCGTCACCCGCCCGCTAGCCGCTCAAACCGGCACTCGCCCGTCGGTTCCTGAGCGTGCCGACGAAGGCCGCCAACTCTTGGGGCGGCACCGGCCCAGGATGGGCGGCCGCCGCCATGGCCTGCGCTGAGGCCGCGGCCAATGCTGCCTCAGCCGGCGGCAAGCCGGCCGCGAGCAGCGCACCGCACATGCCGGCGAGCACGTCACCCGAACCCGCTTGGGCCGTCCAGGCCGGGCCGGGCACGGCGATCTTGAGCACCGGGTCGCCCGGCGTGCCCACCACCTGGGTCGCCCCCTTGAGCAGGACAGTCACGTCGTACCGTCGCACCGTCTCACGGACGCTGGCCAACGGGTCCGCCTCGACCTCGGACCGTTCGCAGCCGAGCAGCCGGGCCAGCTCGCCCGCGTGCGGCGTCAGCACCACGCCCGGATGCAGCCGGGCCGGCAGGTGGCGCAAGCCGTCCGCGTCGATGACGAGCGGCAGCCCCGAGTCGACGGCCGCCGCGACGACGCCGTCCCCGTACGTCCGGTCGCCCCAGCCGCAGCCGAGCACACGAGCGTTCACCCGTCCGTCGCCGAGCACGACGTTGGGCAACACGTCGAGCACGCGCCGCCCCACCTCGTCCGGCCCGAGATAGCGCACCATGCCGGCGCCGGCGCGCGCCGCGCCGATGGCCGACAGCACACCCGCCCCCGGATAGCGCGCCGACCCCGTGTCGAGGCCCACCACGCCCCGCGTGTACTTGTGAGCGGCCGGTCCGGGCACCGGCCAATGGGCGATGGCGTCGTCCGGCTGCCAGGCGACGACGTCCGGTGCCACGTCGCCCAAGCCGATGTCGATCAACTCGACCCAGCCACAGGCCGATCGCGCCGGTTCGAGGACGTGACACAGCTTGCGTTCCCCAAACGTCACGGTCACGTCCGCCCGAATGAAGGATGCCTCCAGGTCCGTCCCCTGACGCCCGCCGATGACGCCAGCCGTTTGGCCGGTACCCGTTAGATCGTCTGCCGGAATAATCGGCTGGTTCCGATCGACAACACCGGACGGCAAGCCCCCCGACAGCGCACCACGACGGCCCACATGACCGTCCATGCCACTCGGCCCAACGTGGCTGGCTGCTCGCACACCGCAACCCCGCGGACTGGCGAGCCAAACATCCCCGATGACGCCGAAGGGCGGGTCGGCGCTGATGCCGGACGGCAGGTCGCAGGCGACGACGGGCGCGCCGCTCGCCGCGAGATCAGCCGCGAGCCCGTCCCACGGAGAACGCAAGCCCGGCCGGCCGCCGATGCCGAGGATCGCGTCGATGACCAAGTCGAACGACGCCAGCCCTGCCCGTGCCTCATCGACGCTCAGTTCCCGGCCGCCGGCCGCCAGCAGCGCCGCCCAACCGCGCTCGTGGACGCGGTCCGACGCCCGGCATGCCACCACCTGGACGCCCCGCCGGGCCAGGCGCAGACCGGCGAAGAGCCCGTCCCCGCCGTTGTTGCCCGTGCCGGTGAGAATCAGCACCTTCGCGCCGGCCGCTTTGCCGCGACGCCGCTTGAGCTCGCGCACCACGACCGCCGCCAGCCCGGCCGCAGCCCGCTGCATCAGCAGGTCGTCGCCGACCACGGCGATGGCCGCCGCCTCAGCCGCCCGCATCCGTTCGACCGTCACTGCCTGATACATCGCGCCTTCCCTTCGCCTCTCGCGCCCTTCACGTCAACGACGCGCCCATCAGCGCCAACACGCTCTCGACGCCACAGCGCGTTCCCTCCGCCCACGCCCACTGGGGTCCACAGACCCGTGCCGCCAGATCGCCTGGATTGCTCGCCCGCACGTCCACGGCTGGCCGCGTTGTCAGCAGGCGACGGGTCGCCGCTCCGCCTCCTGGCGTCGTCCCGCAACGCGACGACAGCCACATCAGCCTTCCAACACGACGACTGCCGCCGCCACACCGGCGTCGTGCGTGATTGAGACATGCGACGCGGTCACCCCCAGGCTCGTCGCGCGCGCTTCGACCGTGCCGTCCCACACCAGGGACGGTTGCTCGCCGCACACCTGGGCGTCGGTCCACACCAACCCGGCAGGCGCGCCGAGCGCCTTGGCCAGCGCCTCCTTCGCCGCGAACCGCCCAGCGGCGTGCTCGACGGCGCGATGCCCGCTGTAGCGGTCGAGCGCGACACGCTCGTGCTCGGAGAACAGGCGCTCCCGCACGCCGGGCCGCGCCAGCGCCTCGCTGAACCGGGCGACGTCCACGACATCAATGCCGAGCCCGACGATCATGATGCTCTCCGCCTGCGCTATTCGACCGTCACGGACTTGGCGAGGTTGCGCGGCTGGTCGACGTCATAGCCCTTCAACGTTGCGAGCTCGCAGGCGAACATCTGAAGCGGCACCGTGGCGAGCAGCGGCTGCAAGATGGTCGACACCTTCGGCAGCCGGAAGACCACGTCGGCGAACGGTTCCACCTCGGTGTCGCCCTCCTCCGCCAAGACGACCGTGACCGCGCCGCGGGCGCGCACCTCCTGGATGTTGGAGATCACCTTGTCGTGCAACTGGTCGCGACCCCTCGGCGGCACCACGACGAACACCGGCACGCCCTCTTCGACGAGCGCGATCGGCCCGTGCTTCAGTTCGCCGGCCGGGAAGCCCTCCGCGTGCAGATAGGCGATCTCCTTGAGCTTGAGCGCGCCTTCGAGCGCCACCGGGTAGCCGACGTGCCGCCCGAGGAACAACACCGACTTCTTGTCGACCAGCGTGTGGGCCAGCTCTTTGATCGGCCCGATCGTGTCCAGCACGTGTTGGATCAGCGGCGGTGTCGCGGCCAGTTCGGCCATCTGCCGGGCGATCTCGTCGCCGAACATCGTGCCGCGGGCCTGGGCGAAATACAGCCCCAGTAGGTAGCAGGCCGCCACCTGCGTCAGGAAGCCCTTGGTGGACGCCACCCCGATCTCCGGGCCGGCGTGCGTGTAGATGACGGCGTCCGACTCGCGCGGGATCGTCGACCCGTTCGTGTTGCAGATCGCCACGACCAACGCGCGCTGTTCGCGAGCGTGCCGGATCGCCATCAGCGTGTCGGCCGTCTCGCCCGACTGGCTGATCGTCACCACGAGCGTCGAACCGGTGATGACCGGGTCGCGGTAGCGGAACTCGGAGGCGATCTCCACCTCGCACGCCACCCGCGTCCAGTGCTCGATGGCGTATTTCGCCACCATGCCCGCGTAATAGGCGCTGCCGCAAGCCACGATGATGATCTTGTCGACGGACCGCAGTCGTTCCTCGGGGATGTGGAGTTCGTCCAGCGTCAGCGCGCCGTCCGGCGTGAACCGTCCGCGCAACGTGTCGGCGACCGCGGTCGGCTGCTCGTAGATCTCCTTGCGCATGAACCAGTCGTAGCCGCCCTTCTCGGCGGCGTCGAGATCCCACGTCACCTCGTACGGACGGCTGGTGGCCGGCTGGCCGAAGAAGTCGGTCACCGTGAAGCCGTCGGCCGTCACGTCGACGACCTGGTCTTGGCCCAGCTCGACAGCCCGTTTCGTGAACTCGATGAACGCCGACACGTCGGAGGCGACGAACATCTCGCCGTCGCCGACGCCGAGCACCAGCGGCGAATTGCGCCGGGCCGCGACGAGCCGGCCGGGCTCGTCCGCGCTGATGGCCACCAGGGTGAACGCTCCCTCCAGCCGCTGACAGACGACGCGCATGGCCTGCGCCAGATCGACGCCCCGCGCCAGCTCGCGGCCGACCATCTGGGCGGCCACCTCGGTGTCGGTCGCCGACGCGAACGCGACGCCCTCGGCCTGCAATTCCAGGCGGAGCGGCGCGAAGTTCTCGATGATGCCGTTGTGGATGAGCGCGACACGACCGTCGGCCGACAGGTGCGGGTGGGCGTTCGCGTCGGTCGGGCCGCCGTGCGTCGCCCAGCGGGTGTGCCCGATGCCCAGTTCGGCGTCCGGCAATGGACGCGCGGCCAGCTCGGCGTCGAGATTGGCGATCTTGCCGGCCTTCTTCCGCACCGCGACGGCGCCGTTCGTCACAACGGCGATTCCCGCAGAGTCGTAACCGCGATACTCCATACGCCGCAGCCCAGCGAGCACCACGTCACACGCGACACGCGGACCGACATATCCGATGATTCCGCACATGGCGGTTACTCTACCGGGGCGGACCAGGCGCGTGGGGGTGACCTGGTCGCACCGTCGAACGAAGATCCCATGACCGCACTCCCACCTGAGGCCAATCCGTACGGGCCTTACCTCACGCTCGACCGTGACCACTGGGCCCACCTCGCCGAACGACGCGGCGAGACACTGGACGACGCGACGCTTGAGCGTCTACGCGGCCTCGGCGACCCGACCGACCGGGCCGAAGTGACGGAGGTTTACCTCCCGCTCACCGAGTTGCTGCAGCTCTATGTCGGACGCACCCGTGACCTGTTCCGGGCCAGCCACGACTTCCTGGGGCTGACCGGACCGCGCACGCCATTCGTCGTCGGCATCGCCGGCTCGGTGGCCGTCGGCAAATCGACCACGGCCCGTCTGCTGCGCGAGTTGCTGAGCCGCGGCCCGGACAGCCCGCGCGTCGACCTCGTGACCACCGACGGCTTTCTCTATCCGAACGCGGTTCTGGAGGAGCAGGGGCTCATGAGCCGCAAGGGCTTCCCCGAGTCGTACGACCGACACGCCCTGCTCCAGTTCGTCATGGACGTCAAGTCCGGCAAGGCCGAGGTGTCGGCCCCCGTCTACTCGCACCTCACCTACGACATCGTGCCAGATGAACGCATCGTGGTGCGTCAGCCCGACATCCTGATCGTCGAGGGGCTGAACGTCCTCCAGCCGGCGCGGCGACGCGCCGACGGCACGACCGGACTCGCCCTCAGCGACTTCTTCGACTTCTCCGTCTACGTGGACTCGGACCCGCAGGACGTCCGGCGTTGGTACATCGATCGCTTTCTCACGCTGCGGGAGACCGCCTTCCAAGACCCCGACTCGTATTTCCTTCGCTACGCCAGCCTGACCCCTGACCAGGCCGTCAGCGTGGCGGGCGACATCTGGGACACCGTCAACGGCCCCAATCTCATTCTCAACGTCCACCCGACAAGGGGCCGGGCCACCGTCGTCCTCCGCAAGGGACCGAACCACCAGGTGCGCTGGGTCCGCATCCGCAAGGTGTGACGTCGAACGCGCTCTGGCATACTGCGCGTCATGAGCACCGGCATCGACCATCTGACAGCCGACGATGAGGCTGCCGCCATCGCGCTCTGGCAGGAGGCCGGCCTCGTCCGCCCGTGGAACGACGCTTCGGCAGATTTCCGACGAGCGCTCGCGGAAGCCTCGTCAACGGTGCTCGGCGCACGCGACGGGGATCGTCTCATCGGCACGGTCATGGTCGGCGACGACGGACATCGGGGCTGGGTCTACTACCTCGCCGTCCGTTCCACCGCTCGGCGCGCGGGACACGGCCGCGCACTCCTGCAGGCCGCCGAAGCCTGGCTGCGCGAGCGAGGCGTCGTCAAAGTCCAGTTCATGGTGCGCCCCGGCAACGAAGCGGCGAGCGACTTCTACGAACACCTCGGCTATCCGGTCCAAGACGTCATCCTCCGCGGCCGTCGCTTGGACGGCTGACCGCTACTTGGCCGGCAGCGACAGCTGCTGGCGGACGACGTCGGCCAACTCCTCGGCGACCTTGCTGGCCTGCTCGTGCGTCGGCGCCTCGACCATCACGCGCACCAGCGGTTCCGTCCCTGACGGACGCAGCAGCACCCGACCGGTGTCGCCCAACTGGCGCGACGCCCTGGTGACAGCCGCGTTGACCTCGGGGTCGATGCCGGCGCGCGTCTTGTTGACGTTGCCGACGTTGACGAGCACCTGGGGAAAGCGGGTCATGACCGACGCCAAGTCAGCCAACGTCCGGCCCGTGCGCATCATGCGCGCCGCCACGTGCAACGCAGTCAACACCCCGTCGCCGGTCGTGGCGTGCTCGCTCATGATGACGTGGCCGGACTGCTCGCCACCGAGTGTGAAGCCGTTCGCGTTCATGGCCTCCAACACGTAGCGGTCGCCCACCTTCACCTGGTCGACGTGGATGCCATGTTCCTTCATCGCCAGCAGGAAGCCGAGATTGCTCATGACCGTGGCGACCACGGTGTCCGAGTGCAGCGAGCGGTTCTCTTGCATGGCGAGCGCGAGGATCGCAATGATCTGGTCGCCGTCCACGAGCGTGCCAGTCGCGTCGACGGCGAGACAGCGGTCGGCGTCCCCGTCCAGCGCGACGCCGAGGTCGGCGCCCGCGGCCACGACCGCGCGCTGCAACGACTCCGGATGAGTCGACCCACACGCCTTGTTGATGTTGTAGCCGGTGGGACGGGCGTGCAACGGGATGACCGTGGCCCCTTGCGCCTCGAACGCGGCGACCGCCGTCACTGACGAGGCACCGTTCGCCGAGTCGATGACGACGTTGAGCCCCTCGAGCGAGGAGTCCTCGCCGAGACTGGAGACGAGATGGGCGATGTAGCCCTCGATGGCGCCGGGATCGTCCGTGACGCGGCCGACGTCGCCGCCGACCGGACGCTCCCACGACTCGCCCATTCGCGCTTCGATGTCGTCTTCCAGATCGTCGTCAAGCTTCACGCCGCCGTGCTGGAAGAACTTGATGCCGTTGTCGGGCATCGGATTGTGGCTGGCCGATAACATGACGCCCAAGTCGACGTCCATCCCGCTCACCAGGTGCGCGATGCCAGGGGTCGGGATGATGCCCAACCGGATCACGTCGACGCCGGCTGAAGCCAACCCCGCCACCACGGCGGCTTCGAGAAACTCGCCTGAAGCGCGCGAGTCACGTCCGACGATGGCTTTCGGACGGGCCTTGAACGCCCCCGCTTCGCCGAGCACATGAGCGGCGGCGACGGAGACCGACAAGGCCAGCTCGGCGGTCAGCTCACGGTTGGCGGTGCCTCGGACACCATCGGTGCCAAAAAGCCGTGCCATGGCATGCGCCAATCAGCGCTTGCTGTACTGCGGAGCCTTACGGGCCTTCTTGAGACCGGCCTTCTTGCGTTCCTTGACCCGGGCGTCGCGGGTCAGCAGACCCGCCTTCTTCAACGCCGGACGGCTCGCCTCGGCGTCGACCGCGTTGAGCGCGCGGGCCAAGCCCAGACGCAAGGCGCCAGCCTGGCCGGTGACACCGCCGCCGATGATGGTCGCGATGACGTCATAGGAACCGACGACGTTCGCCGTCACGAACGGCTCGTTGACGGTCTGCTGGTGCAGCTTGTTCGGGAAGTAGTCCTCCAGGCTGCGGCCGTTGATCGACCACGAACCCGAGCCCGGCACGATGCGCACCCGAGCGATGGCCTCCTTGCGACGCCCCGTCGCAGCACCGGGTGCCACGACCGCCGGACGCTCACCCGGCGCGGCGGAGGACGCCACGGCTTCGGAACGGTAGGCGATCTCACGATCGTCCTCGACGAACGGGACGATCTCGTCCTCGACCTGTGTCTCTTCGACGATGGTGTCAGTCACTTTGCGGTTCCTTGAGAAGTTGATGATGTGACCGTCTGCGAAATCTGCTTGATTTCGTACGGCTGCGGCTGCTGGGCGGCATGCGGGTGTTCCGGCCCCGCATAGACCTTGAGCTTCTTCAGCTGTTGGCGGGACAGCTTGTTCTTCGGCATCATGCCCCACACCGCACGCCAACGCCTCGGCCTTCAGACCGCCCGGACGCCCGGAGTGGCGATACATGAGCTTGCCGCCAGCCTTCTTGCCGGTCAGGGCGATCTTGGACGCGTTGACAACGATGACGAAGTCTCCCGTGTCGATGTGCGGCGCGTACGACGCCTTGTGCTTGCCACGCAACAAGGTGGCCGCCGTCACAGCGAGCCGGCCAAGGACAACGTCCTCGGCATCAATCACGAGCCAATTCCTGGTGACCTCGCCAGGCTTCGGGCTGTACGTAGAGTGGGCCATCGACTGTCTTCCTGAAGTTCTCATCACTGGTTTCGTCGCGGAGTCAGCGTCGGCTGACCACAGCGCAACAGCGCGTCAGTTTACCGCGAGCCGCGCGATCGGGTCAAAAACTCATGGGAACCACCAGTTTTGCTCTCGGCCCGAAACTCGCTTGTGGCAAGACTGTACCTCTTCAGCTCTCCGGCTGCCGCCGCACCGGCGCCCACGCCACCCGTGATTCACAGCCTCTCCCAGACCGGAACTGACGCCGCCATGGTTGCGGTGCTCCGCCCAGAATGCCAAGGTTGGACCATGAGTTCAAAGCTGAGCGCCGCCTCCCTGCAGGCATCGAGTCCCGACGACGTCCGTAATGTTGTCCTGATCGGAAACGCGGGGTCCGGCAAGACATCGCTGTTCCAGCAACTATTGAAGGCCCGCGTCGCGGGTTACCGCGGCGAGAAAGAAGACGCGGAACGCGCCGCGCAACTGTATCTCGCGTCGTTCCTGAACGGCGATGTCGTGGTCAACCTGCTCGACGCTCCCGGCCACCCCGATTTCGTCGGCGAGTTGCGCGCCGGCATCAGAGCGGCTGACGCCGCCATCTTTGTCGTGTCAGCGGTTGATGGTATCGACGGCGCCGCGGCCGCCCTCTGGGACGAATGCGTGAACGCCGGCCTGCCCCGCATGGTCGCCCTCACCAAGTTGGACGCCGGCCAGGCTGATTTCGACACCGTCGTCTCGTCCTTGCAAGACAAGTTCGGCTCCGGTGTCCTGCCCACGCACGTACCCACCCCCGCCGGTTCGGAAGAACTCACCGGCATCATCGGGCTGCTGAGCCTACTTGAGCACGATTATTCGTCGGGCAGCGTCGTCGACCACGCCGTCTCGGCAGACGACGAACGAGTCGAATCGCACCGCGGCTCGCTCATCGAGGGCATCATTCAGGAGGCCGAAGATGACACGCTCATGGACCGGTACCTGTCAGGCGAAGACATCGACTCCGACTACCTCCACAGCGACCTCATGCGTGCCATCGCGACGGGCAACCTGTACCCGGTGGTGCCAGTCTCAGCCGTCTCCGGCGTCGGCATTGAGGAGTTGCTGCGCTTGATCGAACAAGGCTTCCCCACGCCGTCGCTGCACAAGAACCCTGAGGTCGACTCCCTCACGGGCGACCCGATGCCGATCCCACCGACCGACCCCGACGCACCGCTCGTCGCCCAGGTGATCCGCACGACGACCGACCCGTTCGCCGGGCGTCTCTCGATGGTGCGCGTCTTCTCCGGCACCCTCAACGTCGACGACGTCGTCCACATCGCGGGCCGTTATGCCGACAGCAGCGAAGACGGGCCACGCACCAACCACGACCATGAGGAACGCGTTGGCGCGATGCAGTACACCGTTGGGGTCGAGATGAAACCGCGCACGTCCGCGATGGCGGGCGAGATCGTCATGATCCCCAAGCTCACCACGGCGGAGACCGGCGACACCCTGTCGGCGAAGGATCACGCCTGTGTGGTCGAACGCTGGGCGCTCCCCGATCCCTTGCTGCCGCTCGCCATCAAGGCCGCCACCCGAAACGATGAGGACAAGCTGTCCACCGCCCTGCAACGGCTCGCCGTGGAGGACTCCATCGTCCGGCTCGACCGTTCGAGCGGCGATCAGCTCGTCTTGTGGACCACAGGTCAAGCCCACGCCGACCTGCTCATCCAACGCCTCGTCGACCGCTACGGCGTGCGCGTCGAGCAGGAAGAGCTGCGCATCCCGCTGCGTGAGACGTTCATCGCGAAGTCGGAAGCGCAAGGCCGCCACGTCAAACAGTCGGGCGGCCACGGCCAATACGCCGTCTGCCACATCGTCGTCGAGCCACTGCCCCGCGGCGAGGGCTTCGAGTTCGTGGACAAGGTCGTCGGCGGTGCCGTGCCCCGCCAGTTCATCCCGTCCGTCGAGAAAGGCGTGCGCACGCAGCTGGAGAAAGGCGTCATCGCCGGATTCCCGATGGTGGACGTGCGGGTGACGCTGGACGATGGCAAGTCACACGCTGTCGACTCGTCCGACATGGCCTTCCAGATGGCTGGCGCGCAGGCGATCAAAGACGCCGCGAACCCGAAGGTGGTCGCGCTGCTAGAGCCGATCGACCTGGTGACGATCACGGTTGGCGAGGAATACCTCGGCCCGGTCATGACCGACCTGTCCGGCCGGCGTGGCCAGATGCTCGGCACCGACTCGGACAACCGCAAGGCGATCATCCGCGCGCTCGTCCCCCAGGCCGAACTGACCAGGTACGCGATCGACCTGCGCGGCATCGCGCACGGCACCGGCACCTTCTCCCGCGAATTCCACGGCTATGAACTGCTGCCCACCAATCTGATGGACAAGTACGTCAAGAGCTAATCGCCAACACAATATGTGGGCCGTTGACAGTTCGTCAGCGGCCCACACGTTTGTTTGGCCGCATAGGCCGTCAAGCGACGATACGACTGCTGGTGTCATGACCCGCCTTCTGGTTCGGTCCACGCACGAGCCAGCGGCCTTCCTGGGTATAGGACCCAGCGCCCTTCCTCGGTCACAAGGCCGGCGGTCTTCCCCGACCTAGGGCCAGCAGTCCCTCCCCTGCCACAGGGCCAGTGACCTCTTTCCTGGACACAGGACAGTGCCTCCCCAGACACTGGCAACGGCCCCAGCGCAGACCTAACCGACTACCCCGGCGCAGACCTAACCGGCTATACCACCCCCGGCTTGCCCGTAGCCTCTCATCGCTCTTGCTCCGACACCTCGCCGCCCCAACTTTTGGGACAAACTCGCACCTGAATGTCGCCTGGGGCGCGAATCTGGGCCTGTGGATAACTGAGGTGCGAGTTTGTCCCATATCCACAATTGCGGTGGAACCTGACGTATCGGAGGTGATGTTGCTCAGACTTCGAGCATGATCGACATTGACGCGCTCCTCGCTCGTGGCGGCGGGCTGATTCTGGCGCAGGACCACCGACGGCTGAAGTCGAGCCTGAGCCGCTGGGTGAAACAAGGTCGGCTCGTGCGACTCATGCGAGGCGTGTACGCCCACCCCGCCCGGTCTTTGCGCGATCGCATCCAAGCGGTCGAAGCCCGCATCCCCGGAGGTGTTGTCCACGGCGAGGCCGCGCTCAAACTCGAGCTACGGTCCGGCCGTGGCATCGGTGTCATCGAGGTGTGCACGCCCACCAGGCGGCTCCCCCAAAAAGGCTATCGATTCACGCACCGGTTGATCCCGAACGACTATGTCAGCACAGGAGTCATGATGCCGACGCTCGCCGCCGTGGACGTGTCCGACCGGGATCCGGCGTGGCTCGACGAGCTTGTGCGACAGCGGGTGGCGACGGCTGCTCAGTTTCACAGGCTGCTGGACGAGTTTCCTCACCGGTCGGGCAACCGCCAGCGCCGCCGACGGATCGCACGCACGTCGACACGGCCGTGGTCGCCAGCGGAACGTGGCTACCACGACTTGTTTGACCAGCACGGCATCACCGGTTGGGTCGCCAACCAGCCCATTCGCCTTGGGGAAGCCCGGTATGTGCCCGACATCATGTTCAAACCGGAGCGGCTCATCATTGAGATCGACGGGCGGGAGTTCCATTCCGACCGCGCGACCTTCGAATCCGACAGGAAACGACAAGACGAGCTGGTGAAAGCCGGTTGGACGGTACTGCGCTTCACTTGGGCGATGCTCGACGAACCAGCTTGGGTCATCCAGACGATCTGTACCGTCAGAGCCCATCTGCGCCACATGCACCATCTGGCACCGCTGCCTCACTGACCCGGCCCATGCAGCCGTCCACTTACGACCGTTGCGAATGATCCGAAGCTGACTGTTGAGATCCGCGCTGGCTCTTACCAACGCGTCAACCTGCCTCGATTCGTTAGGGGGCCGTTCCTGCGATCTGTCCGTCCGGACGAACGGTCGGTACGGTGCCCCGGTTCACCTGGTGGCTCATTCCGACCACCTTGGCCAAGATTCGTGTCGTGCCTCACTCCACCACCGCTTGGGTCACAGGCGAGCAGGCGACTGGCTTGGGGTAGGCCACGTCGGACACACACACCTGTAGCTGCGACCCGGCGTCGTCGGCTGTCACCTGGTACGTCGCCGCGTTCGCACCGGGGATCGGTTCGCGCGTCGCTGCCCGGACGCGCCGCCACTCATAGGCGAGGGTCCTGAAGTCTTGAAGCGATGTCATGCCACCAGATGTCGCCGTCAGGGTCTCACCGACAACCGCCGCCCCTCGGACACGCAGCCTCCCCACCGAGCCAACCTTCAACACCGGCATTGTCACCTGAGTGTCGAGATGGCCCGTCGCTTGAAGAGTGACCCTCACATCCAGATGCGCCGCGATATCGGCGGCGGTCATGACGTAGCTGGCTCCCGTCGCACCAGCGATCGGCTGCCCGTCGCGCCACCACTGGAAACTCACGCTTGCGTCCGCCGGTGTCACCGCGCTGACGTACATGGTCAGCTTGGATCCGACGTATTGCGTACCGGCGAGCACAACGTTGCCCACGCTGATCCCTGGCAGCGAGACGGACGCGCCCTGCACGATCGTGAACGAATCGACAGGCGTGGTCGGGTCACCGGTCCGGTACGAGTCGACATGAATCTCGGTTTTCGTCACGTTGACCACGGAATACACGGTGGAGTCGGGCGAGTCGTAGTCGGTGTCCAATGGCCAATACCAGCCGATCCAGGGCCGAGACGTGGCACTGGGAGCGCTGATCAGCGGATATGTCTTCTCACCAGAGTTGCGCGGAATGTAATAGACGAGGCCGTCGCTGTCGGAATTGATCGTGCCGAGAGTAGCGTCGGCGCGGTCCCAGACGGCTTTGCCCTCCTCCGACGACCATTGGATCGGCAGCGACCGAATGAGATTGTGATCGTGGCCCGCCAACACCAGATCGACCCCGGCCTCGTCGAATGCCTTGGGCAACTCAGCGACAATCGCCGGGTTGCCGTAGTCGCCGGTCGGGTAGGCGCCCGCACCAGAATGGATGCCGCCGAAGGGCGACTTGTGCTCGACGACGATGACGAACCGGTCGGTGCCGTCGGGGTTTGTGCCGTAGGCGGCGACCGTGTCAAGCACCCACTGCGATGTCTGCTTCAGTTGCGCGGCCGTCGTGAGGTTGGTGTTGAGGTAGAGGAACAGCGCGTTGCCGTACACCTGGGCATATTCCAGCGCGGCCGGCGACGAATACGCCGGGGGCGCGGTGATCGACTGACGCGGAAAGATGCCGTTCCACATCGGCTGAGCGGCATCTGCGGAGTCGTGATTGCCCATGACCGGGTTGAACGCCACCCGTCCAAGTGATCCGGCGGTGGCGTCAAGCCAAGCGGTGATGTTCGATTCGTCAGGGGTCTCGGTGATGTCGCCGTTCTGGATGGCCAGCTTGGCTTCTGGGTGCTGGGCGAGCGCGGTGGAGAGCGTGTTGCCCCAGTAGGTGGCGTAGGTGCTGACCGGGGACGACTGGCTGTCGGCGAAGTCCAGGAAGGTGAAGCCGTCGGCGTCCGTTTCGGCTTCGGTGTCAAAAGTTTGTGGCGTGGATTCGTAGAGCCGCAAGCCGATGTGCGCGCCCATCTGGTAGCTGTACATGGTGCCTGGGTTCAGACCGGTCACCTGACAGGTATAGGCGGTGTAATTCGACATGCTGGACGCCAGCCTCGACGCTGAGCAGCCTTCGCTTCGCGCTGGGGCGTTGGCGAGACTGTCGGCTCCGGTGGCGAGCTTGATATAAGGCGAGGTGTAGCCAACCGACGTGGGAGCCAACCAGGTGAACGTGCGGGTGGTTGCGGCGTCGACGCCGAAGCTGTTCGTCAGACCGAGCGAGTCAAGGTCGCGCACCTCGTAGGCGGGGGTGACGCCTCGGTTGATGACGAACGTGTCGAGCTGCTGGCCACCGGCCGTCTGAGCCACCACCCGCAGGTCGTCAGCCGTCGCGGTGATCACCGAATACGATTTGTCGGCGGCGGCCGTCTGCTGCGCGGACGTCAGCGTGCCAGTGGCAGCGCTGAGCCAACCGTTGCTCGCCGAGATGGCGGCCGCCGGCACGCCGGCTTGTTCGACGCCGCTGGCCCCGGGGTTGAGGTAAATGACGCCGTCGGACGTGGCGATGGCCGAACGGGACGGGTAGTCGCGCCAGACGGTGTCTCCCGCATCGCCGCCGATGGGCCACGACCGGGTGTACGCCTTGGCCCCGCCTTGCAGGACGAGGGCGACGCCGTTGCTGCGAAAGGCACGTTTGAGCGCGTTCGCGTACGCGGTGGAGGCGGTCGTCGCGGCGTACAACTGAGTCGGGATCGAGGCGACCACCCACGTGTGGGCCCGGTCCGCGCCGAGGGCATTCACCTGGGCAGCGATCCAGTCGAGGGTGGCGGTCTGGGCCGCCGTACTGGTCAGATAGCTGTTGATCACCAATAGCAGCAAGTCGCCGTGGCGGACGGCGTAATTGTTGGTGTCGGCGCCGGTGGCTGGCAAGGCGTTGCCGAGGGCGAAGAAGCGGTTGGAGGCACCGGCGGCGAGCGCGGTCGGCACCCAGGTGATCGGCCAGGCCAACTGGTCGGACGCAGTCACCGTATGGGCGGTGAAACCGTCCCAGTGGCTCGCGTCGATGGACGAGCCGGTAGCCCCGTTGTGGGTGGCGAGGCTGGCACCGGGGTGTTGCTGCAGCGCTTGACGCACGGTGCCGGCGAAGTTGTTCTGGTAGGACGCGGTGGAGCGCCAGTTGGCGTCCGCGAAGGCGAGGACGGTGGTTTCGTCCGGGGCGGCCGAGGGCATGGTGAAGGTGCCGGTCGGCGACACGTCGGCGCCGTCGAGGGAGCGCACACAGTAGGAGTAGTCGGCACCTGGCGTCAGCCCGGTGACGGTCGCTTGGGAATAGCGGACACGGTCGTCGTCAGTGACGGTCGGGGCTGGGGCCGCCCGCCAGTCGGCCTGGGCACAGTCGAACCCATCGGCCGGCCCCAGCAGCAGTCGGGTGTCGGGTTGCGGCGCGGAGCTGGACGCGGTGTGCCAGGCGAAGCCGACGCCGGTGGCAGCGTCGGTTCCGGGCACCCGGGTGATCGGAGAAATCGTGGTCGCCGCCGCGTGGGCCACAGGCATGCCAGCGACGACAGCTCCCATCAGCGCAAGCGAGCAGGCCAATGCGACGACGGCGATCTTTTTACCGTCCCTTGACAACGCTTCCGCAGCGGTCATCGTCGTGAGCCCTTTCGTGAGTAATTCGTGGCCATCGAATCACGTGCCGAAACACACGCGCGGCCACCGGAAATCTGCAATTCGCCCGTGAGCCGAATCCCCGGTTCGCACTCAGTTCGCAGGATCATCCGCCCGGGCGCGACAGCGAGCATTTTTCTCACCATTCGTCTCTTGTGGCACCCAATCTTTCACGAGCACTCCGCCTGGGAGCAAATTGCGATTTCACCCCGCCATCAGCGCTCACAGAACGCCACCGGCGCCGCAACTCGCGACCCGTCCGCCGCATTGGCACCCATAGCGTCCATGGGGACGAAAATAGAAAAGTCTTCCGGGGCACCTCCTTCTGCACCACGTGGGACACCATAATCAGAAAGATAATCATCGGGCGCTGGCTGATCTCCCGTGACGAGTAGGGCATCGTGATAGCTCGTTCTTTCTTCGTGGTACGCGCCGCCATCCCCAGCTCCTGACCAGTTTCAGAGCCAGCTTTCAGTGCATCTAGACTGGACTCGCAGTCTCGGAGAGGAGCCCGCCGTGACCGTCCTCATTTGGCTGTGCGTCGGCTTGTGCGGCGTGTTCGCCGTCGCCTTCATCCATGCGAGCTATCGAGGCACCGCCTTGCGCCGGGTGCGGCTCAAAGCCATCGCCTCCGCGCTGTTCGTGCTCGTCGGCGCAGTGTGCGCCACCATGCCGGCCGCCGCACAGCAACCCCCCGGCTACACCGCACTGATCTTGACAGGACTGTGCCTGGGGTTGGCCGGCGACGTGCTGCTGGAATGCCAAGATCTCTTCCCGCAGCGGAAATCACGCTTCTTCCTCGCTGGGCTGGTCGTCTTCCTGCTCGGCCATCTCTTCTACGTCGCGGCTTTCCTGATGGTCGCACCGTTGGGTTGGGAACAACCGGTCGTCGCGCTCGCCTTCCTCGTCGTCTACTTGGCGGCGAAGCGCGTCTTAGCCATGCAACCAGGCAAGATGGCAGTGCCCGTATACGTATACGCCTTCATCGTGAGCTGCATGTTAGGCGCCGCCGCAGGCCTGCCGAGCGAAATCCCCGGTCCGATGCCCATCGTGCTCGTCGTTGGCGCAGCGGCCTTCGCGATCTCCGACGCCGTGCTCTCGTACATCTATTTCGGCCCCAAGAAGGTGACCGTACTGCGGGCGCTCAACCTGAGCCTGTACTACGTGGCACAGCTCATGCTCGCCCTCTCCATCTGGCTGCTCTAGGAACTGCTGACGAATCACACACCGACGCTGGAACGACGTTCGGTGGTCGCCGACCACCGCGCCGCTCACAAGACAAGTACGCACTGTTCGTCACCAAACGGCCACGCCGCTACGCTCCCAAAGATGAAGATCGACGACTCCTCTACCTGATGGACCTCGTCCTGATGTCACGTCACGGCGGACGTCTCGCGCGGCCGCGTGTCTTAAACTGGCGATCATGCCCAAGACATCACCCGTCAGCCGACGCGGCGTGGTGTCGTACGTACGACGGGGCTCGCGCATGAATCCGTCCCAGGAGCACGCCTGGACGGCGTTGCACGACTGCTACATCGTCGACGTACGCCGGGGTGATCGTGAGACGTCCGTCGCGAGCGACGCGCGCGTCGACTGGACGGCTGCTTTCGGACGAACGGCGCCGCTGTTTGTCGAGATCGGCACCGGCACGGGCGAGGCCCTCGCCGCGCTCGCGGCACGCCATGAGGACGCAAACGTCGTCGCCTTCGAGGTGTTCGAACCGGGCGTCGCAAGCACGCTGTCGCGGCTGGCACGAGAGAACGTGACGAACGTACGCATCGTCGTCGCCGACGCCGTGCAAGGCCTGGCGGCCCTGTTCGAACCGCGCTCGATCACCGAGTTGTGGACGTTCTTCCCCGACCCGTGGCACAAGAAACGCCACCACAAGCGCCGGCTCGTCAACGCCGAGTTCGCCCGCCTCGTCGCGAGCAGGCTGATCGTCAGTGGTCGCTGGCGTCTGGCCACCGACTGGACGGACTACGCCGACTGGATCCGCGACGTGTGCGACGCCGAGCCCGGTCTGCGCAATGAGCACGACGATTGGGCCCCGCGCTTCGAAGAACGCCCCGTCACCAAATTCGAGCAGCGGGGCCTCGCCGCCGGGCGACGCATCTACGACCTGAGCTATGTCGCCGCCGACAGCGACGTGCCGCTGGACGAACGGCCTGCGGCACTCACAAGGCCACTGGCGGACGGCGAGCAGCGCGCAACCGCAGAGCGTCGGGCACCGCTGGTGGCCAACCAGCAACGGGAACCACAAATACCGCGGACGGCTGAGGCCTCCCACAATTCAGCGGAGCAGCACGCAGCTGAAGAACGTCAGCTCGCCCAGGAGGCGCAAGAAGCCAAGAAACGGCCGCAAAATCTCGTGCCCCCCGCCGAAGGGCGACACCTGCCATGAGGCTGCGCATCGACTTGGCCTACGATGGCTCGCGGTTCCACGGGTGGGCCGCGCAGACCGGCCTGCGCACCGTCCAGGGCGAGCTGGAGACATGGATTCCACGTGTACTGCGCATCCCGTCCGTCCCAGTCGTCTGCGCCGGACGGACGGACGCGGGCGTGCATGCTCGCGGCCAGGTCGCCCACGTCGACCTGCCGGCCCGCATCGATCCGAGCACGTTCGAACGCCGGCTGCGAGCAGCTGTGCCCGACGACATCACCATCTGGCGGGTGTCCGTCGCGCCGAAGGGGTTCGACGCCCGCTTCTCAGCCCTCTGGCGGCGGTACGTCTACCGGCTGAGCGACCAGCCCGTCGACCCGCTGTTGCGCCACATGGTGACGTTCGTGCGGCGTCCCCTCGACTTGGACCGCGTCAACGACGCCGCCCAGAGCCTGCTCGGCTTGCGTGATTTCGTCGCGTTCAGCCGGGCGCGCGAGGGCGCGACGACGATCCGCACGTTGCAGGAGCTCCACGCCAGCCGAGCAGCGGGCGTCATCGAGCTGACGGTGCGCGCGGACGCGTTCTGTCACCAGATGGTGCGGGCGCTAACGGGTGCGCTGGTCGAGGTCGGCTCCGGCCGTCGTGACGCCGCCTGGCTGACAGGCCTGCTGAACGCCACCAAACGCAGCGGCGACGTGCCTGTCATGCCAGCCAGCGGGCTGGTGCTCGAAGAGGTCGGCTATCCGGACGACGCGGGCTTGGCGGCCCGAGCACGCGAGTCTCGCGCCTTTCGGACGCTGCCCGGCGACGCCTCGGCGTCAAGCTCAACGGACGCCCCCTGCCGACGAACTGACGTGGACGACATCCTCCATCGAGCGCTGTCCTCCACAGACAGCACAGTTCCGGCGCCGCGCTCAACCAACCCAAACGGCCCAGCTCCACTGTCCGGCGACGCTCCAACGCCAGCCCCCGATCCCATCCCACGCGAGGCACGCCCATGAGCCACTACTTCGTCACGCCGACCGGGCCCGAGCACCGGCGCACGATCACTCTGCGCTTCTGGGACGACCAGTGGCCGTTCGAGACCGCGGACGGCGTGTTCTCGGCCGACCGGCTCGATCCAGGCACGGCGGTGCTGCTGCGCGCGTGCGACCCGCCGGACGACGCCGCCCGCCTGCTCGACCTCGGCTGCGGCTACGGCGTGCTCGCGACAGCGCTCGCCGTCCGTGTGCCGGGCGCCGTCGTCGACGCGGTGGACGTGAACGACCGGGCGCTCGCCCTGTGCGCGGCCAACGCCGAGCGTCACGGCGTCGCCGACCGGCTCCGCCCGCTGCTCCCCGAAGCCGCCGACCCCGATGCCCGCTACGACGAGATCTGGTCGAACCCGCCCATCCGCATCGGGAAAGAGGCCCTGCACGAGCTGTTGCTCGCCTGGCTGCCGCGCCTGACGCCCGGCGGCGTGGCTCGGCTGGTCGTCAGCCGCAATCTGGGCGCGGATTCGTTGCAGGCCTGGCTGAACGGCTCAGGCTGGCGCTGCGAACGGATCGCCTCGGCCAAAGGTTTCCGGGTGTTCGCTGCGCGCCGTCCCGCCCTGAGCGCATAAGCTTGCGAGCATCACGCGAGATCGACCTCGCGCGTCCCCCCGGAACAGGAGTGAGCAATCATGACCGAAACCCCAACAGGTCCAGGCGGCCTCTTCGATGGCTTGGCCTCGAAAGCGAAAAGCGCCTTCGAGCAAGCGAAGGACTTGGCCAGCGACGCCGCCGACAAGGTGCAAGATTTCGCTGGCGAAGCGGCTGACAAGATTCAAGACATCGCCGGCGACCTTCCCGAGAACGCCCAAAAGCTGGCCGACAGCGCCCAGCAGTTCGCTGGCCAAGCGACGGACAAGATCCAAGACATCGCCGGCGACGCCGCCGACAAGGCACAGCAACTCGCTGACGGTGTCACCAGCAAAGTGAAAGACACGACGAACGGTGACAACCCTGCCGCGTGAGCAGGACGATCGTGGAATAACCCGCCGCCACTGTGGGTTGAACCCAATAGCTGGCGACCGCAAAGGAGCAAATAACTATGACCTACACCTTGCCGGATCTCGATTACGACTACGGGGCTCTCGCACCGCACATCTCGCCCGAGATCATGCAACTCCACCACGACAAACACCACGCGACATACGTCGCCGGCGCCAACACGGCGCTGGAGCAGCTCGCCGAAGCCCGTGCCGCTGGCAATTCCGCCCTCATGACGAAGCTGGAGAAAGACCTGGCGTTCAACCTCGGCGGCCACATCAACCACTCCGTCTTCTGGAAGAACATGTCTCCCGACGGCGGCGGACGACCGGACGGCGAGCTGGCCGCGGCCATCGACGAGTTCTTCGGCTCGTTCGAAGCCTTCCAGGCGCAGTTCACCGCCACCGCGAACGGCATGCAGGGCTCCGGTTGGGCGCTGTTGGCTTGGGATCCGCTCGGCCAGCGCCTCAACGTCCTGCACATGTGGGACCATCAGTCGAACGTTCCGGCGAGCCAGGTGCCCGTCGTGCAACTCGACATGTGGGAGCACTCCTACTATCTGCAGTACAAGAACGTGAAAGCTGACTACGTCACCGCTTGGTGGAACGTCGTCAACTGGCAGGACGCGGCACAGCGCTTCCAGCGCGCTCGCGCCATCACACTGAACTGAACAACGCATCCTGAGAATGGCCGGTCCTCATGGACCGGCCATTCTCGTGTCTGGCTGACCCAAGGCCAGCCTCGTTCTCCCCCTCGCCCCTCTTTCCGACATGCCGGACGCGCCTCGCAGCACCGCCTGACACGTCATCGCGCGCCGCCCGCCTCTGACCGTCCGCCCGATCTTAGGCTCGGCCGTTCTCTGCCGTCCCACCAGCCATTCCTTAACGAAACTTGAGAAAACTCTCAGGATTTGGCAAGATAACTCGTGTTCGTCCCATACGACCGGCGACATGACAGGGGAACACGTGAGGAAACCGGCAGCCATCGCGGCAGGAACACTTGCACTACTCGTGCTCGCGGGTAGCACCGCCGCCGTGTCGGTCTTCCACAAAGACGTCATGTTGGACGTTGACGGCCAAGTCTCCGAGGTCAGCGCCTTCGCCTTGACGGTCCACGACGTGCTTCAGGCGAACGACATCGTGGTTGATGAGGCCGACGCCGTCAGCCCCGAGGTCGACAGCGTCGTGTCCGACGGCCAGACGATCACCGTCCACTACGCCAAGAACATCATCTTCTCCATTGACGGAGAAAAACGTTCCCTCGTGACGACCGCCTCGACGTTGGACGACGCGATCGAGCAGGCTGGCTCCCAACTGCCCGAGCTGGACGGGGCCCGGTTGTCCGTGCCCACATCGACGCCCTTACCCAAGGACGGTCTGAACGTCGCCGTCACCACCGAGAAGACAGTGCAACTCACGGTGGGCGGCAAGAAGCAGAGCGCTACGACGACGAGCGGCACCGTGGGCGAGCTGCTGGCCGAGCTCAATCTCACGGTTGACAAGGACGATCGTTTGTCGCCCACGGAGGCGACGCCGATCACCGATGGCATGAAGGTTAAGCTCGACCGGGTGAGCGTCACCACCAAGAAGTCGACGGAGAAGGTGCCCTTCCAGGTCACCAAGCAGAAGAGCGCCGACCTGTGGGAAGGCGAGAGCCGCACCATCAAGCAAGGCAAGAACGGGAAGGTCGAGCGGACCTACCAGATAACAAAGGTCAACGGTAAGGTCACCGACAGTGTGATCGTGTCCGAAAAGAAGCTGTCCGACCCCGTCAACAAGGTTGTCGAGCAGGGGACGAAGAAAGCGAAGACTGACGGCGCCGGCATCAACCTCGCCCGTGCGTCCACGTGGGACCGGATCGCCCGCTGCGAGTCGGGCAACAACTGGCACATCAACACTGGCAACGGTTACTACGGCGGGTTGCAGTTCGACCGAGGCACGTGGCTCAGCGCAGGCGGTGGTGATTTCGCACCGCGAGCCGACCTCGCCACCCGCGAAGAGCAGATCACCGTCGCGAACCGCGTTTATGCCTCGCGCGGTTTCCAGCCCTGGGGCTGCAAGCCCTGAGCGCGAGCCGAATCGCAACCCGCGCTCACAGTGTCTGATCTCGCGTGGATCACTATGCTGATCGCGTGGTTGGGCAGATGTGGGATGTCGTCGTCATCGGCGCCGGACCATCGGGGACGCAGGCCGCGCTGAGCGCGTCTTTGGCAGGCGCCAGCACATTGCTCGTCGACCGTGCGGCACCGCCTCGTTACAAGACCTGTGGCGGCGGGCTCACCGGACGGACTCTCTCCTACCTGAACCGCGACGGGCAAACCCTGAACACGACGCCCGCTGGTTCGCCGTTCCAGACGACCGCTCGACGCGCTCCCCGCCTGTCGTTTCCCGTCTGCCAGAAGATCACGCACGTCACCTTCACCGATGCCGGCGGTAGGCAAGCCAGTCGGCACGCGGACCGCCCGCTCATCGTCACGACCGAACGGCCGGACTTCGACGCCGCCTTGGTCCGCCAGGCCTGCCAGGCCGGGGCCACATTCTGGGGCGCCTGTACGGTCACGTCGATCCACGACGAGGGCGACCACGTCGCCGTCGGCAGCCCGTCCGGCACCGTCAGCGCGCGAGTCGTCGTGGGGGCCGACGGCTCTGCTGGCCGCGCGGCGCGAGTCGTCGGAACGGGTTACGCCCAGGTCTATCTCGGCCTCGAACTTGATCTACGCATGACTCCGAGCGACAAGCGACGGTGGGACTCCGCCATCGCGCTGGACTGGGGGTCGATCCCCGGATCGTACGCGTGGGTGTTCCCCAAAACCGACACGCTGAGCGTCGGCGTCATCGGGGACCGACGAGACGCCCACGCGCTGAAGCGTTACCTGAAGGCGCACGTCGAACGGCTCGGCCTGGCCGGCCGCGCGGTCATCCACGACACCGGCCATCTCACCCGCACCCGACACGCCTCGTCGCCCGTCGGCAAAGGCCGTGTCCTGCTCGCCGGCGACGCGCTGGGGGTCGTGGAGCCCTGGACCCGTGAGGGGATCTCCACCAGCCTGCTCTCCGGTTGGCAAG
>QMCE01000064.1_pt1 | contig 41223 bp, 24 predicted proteins | sample 1821851 | NCBI WGS metagenome assembly QMCE01 (sample SAMN09453174, study PRJNA476694) | Termite gut metagenome, whole genome shotgun sequencing project. | isolation source: worker | host: Odontotermes sp. | place: South Africa:Pretoria | collected 2016-01-28 | reverse complement strand
AAGCCATAAGCAACCACTTCCTCGTGTACCGGAGATTCCTGCGGGACGCAATCGGACAATAACGCATTCGAACAATAAGTTTCGAAGCAAATCCGTTTGATAACCAAAGTGTAACGGAATTGTATCGAAAATTTTCAGTGATTTATTTGGAAGTTATATTTTTTCGCCCTACATTTGTCCGACAAATAATACAATAGTTTTTGCTTTCACATAAAATTTGTAAAACGAAACTATATGAAAACGGGGAAATTAACTTTCGCACTTCTTGTGGTGTTGCTCTGTTCTGTTTCCGTTTTCGGGGCGCTTCCCGAGGGCATACTCGCTCCTCCGACAGGAGAGATCGAAGGAGCTGTCACAGTAGAGCAGAGCAACGGGTTCGACAACTGTCTCTACTATTTTTACGACGTTGCCGGTGAGGATTCTCCGGTGATCGCCACGCGCGCCTGGGTCCGGAATCTTCGCCTGAAGCGCTGGGCCGATCTGGAGTTGCCCGATAATTTTGTTCCGGTGACGGGCAGTGTCGCCTCCCCGGTGGGCATCAATCATATTCTTTTTTCGGGCGGTGCGTCGGGAGACAGGCTCTACCACACGGTGACCGGAACGATGGTCTCCAAAGAGGAGTCGGACGCGTCGAAGAGTCGCGGGTTTGCTCCGGCCGACATCGTGGTGATCGTTCTCTACTTCGCGGCGCTGGCGTGGATCGGTTTCTACTTCTCGCGTCGTCAAAAGAATTCCGACGACTATTTCAAGGGAGGCGGTCGCATTCCGTGGTGGGCAGCGGGCCTGAGTCTGTTCGGAACGGCACTGAGTGCGATAACTTTTATGGCAATTCCGGCAAAGGCGTTCGCCACCGATTGGAGTTATATGCTTTTCAATTCGGGCATAGTGCTGGTGGCGCCTGTCATAATGTTCCTGTTCATCCCGTTTTTCCGCAAGTTGAACATCACCACCGCCTATCAATATCTCGAAGTGCGTTTCAACTCCTTCGTAAGGGTGATCTGCAGCCTTGCGTTCATAGTTTTCCAGTTGGGGCGCATGGGAGTAGTGCTGTTCCTGCCGGCGATCGCGCTGAACGTGGCCACGGGAATGGATATATTTCTGTGCATCGCACTGATGGGAGTATCGAGCATCATATATACTATGATCGGCGGGATCGAGGCGGTGGTCTGGACGGACGCTCTTCAGGTTGTGATATTGCTCGGCGGGGCCATCTTCGCGATCATTTTCACGGTGAACGCCATCCCGGGAGGTTTCTCCGAGACCGTATCCGTGGCCGCCGCACACGGCAAATTCAGCCTGGGCGACACGGGCTTCGATCTGAAGGATTCGTCGATGTGGACGGTGCTGATCGCCGCCTGCTTCACCCATCTCACAACCTACGGCACGGACCAGAGCATGGTGCAACGCTATCTGACAACATCCTCGGGTGCGGCGGCAAAAAAAAGTGTGCTCACCAACGCCCTTTTGACGATCCCGGCGACGCTGATATTCTTCTTCGTCGGCACGGCGCTGTTCGTATTCTACAAGAGTTTTCCGGCAGAGCTGAGCCTGTCGCTGCCCAACAACGATGCGATATTCCCGTCATATATATTCTCCAATATGCCCGCCGGACTCTCGGGATTGCTTATCTCGGGGGTTTTCGCGGCGGCGATGTCCACACTGAGCGGCAGCATGAACTCCGCGGCCACGGCCTGGGTTGTCGACATCCGTCCGCGGATAGTCCGACACTCCGGCGACAAGCGGCGGGAGCTTCGTTCGGCCCGTGTGACTACTCTTGTGATGGGCGGGCTGAGCCTCTGTTTCGCGTTCCTGATGGCGACGTGGGAGATCACCTCGCTGTGGGACGAGTTCAACAAGATCCTCGGACTGATCCTCGGCAGCATGGGCGGACTGTTCCTGTTGGGCATGATCACCCGGCGCGCAAACGCTCCGGGGGCCATCGTCGGGATCTGCGTGAGCATCGTCGTACAACTATTTGTGGCGCATTTCCAGGTGGTGCATCTGTTGCTCTACACCGCCACGGGATTCGTCTCATGCTTTGTGGCGGGCTATGTGGCCAGCCTGTTTTTCCGCACACCGTCGCGGGCGTCATCGAGTTCGGCGCTCTCCGGCGGAAACATGAATTGAAAAAAACACCCTCCCGAAACCTAATACTTTGGAAGCCTATGAAAAAGGAACCTCTTCTTACCGGCCTGATCGCCGCGCCTTTCACGCCGATGAATGCGGACGGAAGCCTCGATGCTGCGGCAATCGCTCCGTATGCACGTCATCTGGTGCGAAGCGGCGGAGTGACCGGGGTTTTCGTCTGCGGAACGACGGGGGAAGCACCATCGCTGACCACTCAGGAGCGTAAGATCGTCGTCGAAAAGTGGGCGGAAGCCCTGCGCGGAGAGCTGAAGCTCGTTGTCCACGTGGGCGGAACATGCCAACCGCAGTGCGCCGAACTTGCGGCCCACGCACAAGAGACAGGTGCCGACGCGATCGCGGCCTTCGCACCCGGATTCTTCAAGCCTGCCACTGTCGCCGACATGGTGGGTTTCTTCGCCCCGGTTGCGGGAGCGGCGCCCGACCTGCCGTTCTACTACTACAACATGCCCTCGATGACGGGAGTATGTTTGCCCGTCGATCGCTTCCTTTTGGAGGCGAAAAAGGTAATTCCCAATCTGCGCGGTGTGAAATACACCCACAACGACCTGATGGAGATGCAGAAGTGCATCCGCCTGGGCGACGGGGAGTTCGAAGTGTTGCACGGTTTCGACGAGATACTCATCACCGGTCTTGCCGTCGGGGCGAGGGCGGCGGTCGGCAGCACCTACAACTACATCCCGTCGATCTACAACGCGATCCTCGAAGCGATGGAGCGCGGAGATCTCGCCTCGGCCCGCGACATGCAGTGGGAGTCGGCGAGGATCCTCGACATTGTGATCCGTCACGGCGGCGGAGTGAGGGGAGGCAAGATGGCTATGGCACTCGCCGGTCTCGACATGGGCCCCTGCCGTCTTCCGATCTCTCCGTGGAGCGAGGCGGAACTCTCCGAAATGCGCGACGAATTGAAAAAGACGACATTTTTCCAGCGTGTCGACAAACTGTTAATGTAAACATAAATCAATAAAAACACCAGTAAAATGAAGAGACAAACAACATCCATGCTCCTTACCGTATTGCTTCTTCTCTGCGGTGTGCATCTTGCCGGTGCTCAAACCAGAGATATCACGGGAACGGTAAGCGACTCGAACGGCCAGCCGATCGCGGGAGTTTCCATCGTGATCGAAGGAACATCGACCTTCCGCCTGACCGACACAGCCGGAAACTACACCATTCCGGCCGCCAAGGGCAATGTCCTGACTTTCGCCTTCATCGGCTACACGACCACTCCCGTCACCGTGGGAGACGGCGACCGCATCGACGTGACGCTCGAAACTTCGACAATCGGCATCGACGAGGTGGTTGTGGTCGGATACGGCACCATGTTGAAACGGGCCGTCACCTCGGCCATCAGCAATGTGAGCGGCGACAAGGTTCGCGACCTTCCGGTCAACTCGGTGGGCGACGCGCTCAAAGGAAAGATCGCCGGAGCCCACTTCTACTCGACCAACAACACTCCGGGCGCCGACCCGACCATACGCATCCGCGGCGGCTCGTCGATCAACCGCAGCAACGACCCGCTGATCCTTGTGGACGGCATCGAACGCGACATCGCCGGGATCAACTCCAACGACATCGCCTCGGTCGAGGTGCTGAAAGACGCCGCTTCGTCGGCGGTCTACGGAGCGAGGGCCTCCAACGGGGTCGTGCTCATAACCACACGGCGCGGATCGGCCAACCGTGCGCCCCGCATCACTTTCGAAGCGAGCTGGGCACACCAGGATGCCGAACGGCTCTACGAATTCCTCAACGCCGAGGAGTATATAACCTATGTACGCAAGGCGGTGTCGACAGGCCCCACGGCTGCCAACCTCGAAAAGGATGCGTATGCCTTCAGCGGTTACAACTCGGATCGCTCGATATACAGCACACGTTTCCTGAAGCCCGGCGAGAGTGTTCCGGCCGGCTACAAGTCGATGCAAGACCCGCTCGATCCTAGCAAGACGCTCATCTTCCAGGACAACTCGTTTGTGGACGAAGTGTTCCGGCCTGCGCTGTGGCAAAACTACTACGTCGGTCTGGACGGCGGCTCGGATAATATCTCCTACGCTGCCAGCATCGGCTACACGGACGACGGCGGAGTGGCGGTCGGCACAAATTACAGCCGCTTCAACGCCCGCACCAACGCCGACGTCAAGATCAACAAGAGGCTGAAGTTCTACGGCGGTTTCGATTTCAGCCAGACCTTCACCAACGAGTACGCCAATCAGTATCAGGTGATATCGCGCGGCCTGTACTGTCCTCCCACCCAGAAACTCTATTTCGAGGACGGAACACCCACGCCCGGCTACAACGCATCTTCGCCCAGCCCTCTGTTCTACGCCTACATGAACGACAACGACCAGAAGGCCAACCGGCTGAGCGTCAACGGCGGCCTGGACTGGGAGATTATCGACGGACTGAAGGCAACGGCACAGGCGTCGCTTTACAGCCTCGTCAAGACGGGTGACTATTTCCAACGGTGGAACAAATTCAACGGAACGCGTCCCTCCTCGACCACACTGAACGACACGCACCGCAAAAAGATCGAAAGCTGGCTCACCTACAACAAGACTTTCGGCAACCACTCGCTTTCGGCAATGGCGGGGTACTCCTACCAGTACAGCTTTGTGAAAACGGTGTCGGCCTCGGCGGCGGATGCGAGTTCGGACAAGATCCCGACCCTGAACGCCGGCCCCACGAAAACGGGCGCCACCAGCGACATTCTCCAGGAGGTGCTGATCGGCTACTTCGGTCGCGTGACCTACGACTTCAGGCAGAAGTACATGTTGACGCTCACCTTCCGCGAGGACGCCTCGTCGCGTTTCGCCCCGGGCAACCAGTGGGGTTTCTTCCCCGGAGCCTCGGCCGGATGGATCGTCAGCGACGAGCCGTTCCTGAAGGACTCGCGCACGATCGACAACCTCAAACTGAGAGTCAGCTACGGACAGACCGGTAACAACTCTATCGGCTACTTCGACGCGCTGGGTCAGTACGCGGTGAATGTGAAATATGACGGCCAGGCGGGAATTCGTCCGACGGCCATGCCCAACCGGAACCTCACGTGGGAGACCTCGTCCCAACTCGACGCCGGATTCGACCTCGCACTGCTCAACAACGCCATTCAGATCAGTGCCGACTACTTCAACAAGGACACGCGCAACCTGCTGTTCAGCAAACCGCTGCCCAACACATCGGGTTTCTCGTCGGTGATGAACAACGTCGGCAAGGTGCGCTTCCAGGGCTTCGACGTGGAGATCAATACACGCAACATCCACAGAAAGAACTTCAGTTGGAACAGCCGCCTCACCTGGAGCTTCGTCAAGAACAAAGTGCTCGAACTCCCCGACAACGGACGCGACAAGAACCGTATCGGAGGCTACTCGGTGAAGATGGCCGACGGCTCCACCTACGAATTCGGCGGAACTGCCGAGGGAGAACCCCTCAACCGTTTCTACGGCTACTCAGTGGAGGGCATCATCGAAACGATGGCCCAGGCCGACGCCGCACTCTACGACGAACAGTCGAGAGGATGGAGAGTTTCCGACCGCAAGTATGTGGTGGGAAGAAAGGATGTGGGCGACTACGCCTTCCGCGACATGAACGGCGATGACCGCATCAACTCGCAGGATATGTACTACATGGGAGTGACCGTGCCGCACAGCACAGGCGGTCTGGGCAACGAATTCACCTACAAGAATTTCAGTCTTAACATCTTCGTGGACTGGGCGCTGGGTCATTCGATCTGCGACCAGATCCTGTCGCGCCAATTCGTCAACTTCTTCGCCAACAACTCCTCGCTGTCGAAAGAGGTGCTCAAAACGTGGCAAGAACCGGGCGACGGAGCAAAGTACGCACGCTTCAGCGGCAACGACTCCGACGACACGAACCGAAACTTCCGCACCGTGTCCGACGTATTCACCAAGCGTGCCGACTACCTCTGCCTGCGCGAGATCACGCTCCAATACCGCATACCCGCGGCAAAACTCGAACGCTTAGGCATCCACGACCTTGCATTAACCGCCTCGGCGCACAACATCCACTACTTCACGGGGATCATCGGCGGTCTCTCTCCCGAGCTCGGAACGGCGACCACCTACTCTTCCGACTATTTCAGCTATCCTCCGATCCGCAAGATATCTTTCGGTGTGAAAGTAACATTCTAATCATTTCTTAAAAACATGAAAACGATGAAACTGAAACTTTATATTTGTCTGCTGACGGTGGCGGCCGGCGGCGCGGTCTCATGCCACGGAGACCTGAACATCGCCCAGAAAAGCCAAATCACATCGACCTCGATGTGGAAGATCGAAAGCGATGCAATATCGGCCGTCAACGGAGCCTACGCTCAATTCCGCACGGCATTCAGCGGCACGCTCGTATATTACGGCGACTATCGCACCAATCTCTACGGCGGCGGAATGATGAGCGACCCGGGATACAACCGGATGGCATCCAACACCATCACCCGAGACATCGACGGCACCAACTGGGTAAATTTCTACACCGCCGTCAACGACTGCAACCTGATCCTCAAGTATGCCGAGACCATATCGTTCTCCAATGAAAACAAGAAGGGCGAGGTGATCGGAAACGCATATTTCCTGCGTGCCTACATCTACTTCTGGATGGTTCGCGTGTGGGGCAAAGTGCCGCTGTTGACCACCGGCTTCGAATCGGACGCCCAGGACGATCTCTTCCCGTTCCGCGACGAGGAGTCGAAGGTCTACGCGCAGATCGAATCGGATATCGACAACGCGCTCACCAACATGCCCGCCTCGGTAGTCGAAAAGAGCACCGCTACCAAAAACGCGATCAACATGCTCAAAGCCGACTATTTCCTCTGGAAAGCCAAGGTGCTGGGCGGCGGACAGGCGGCTCTGCAAAGTGCGAAAACCGCTGTGGACGCCGTGCTTACTCCGGGAGATGAACTGCTGGCCGATTTCGAAAAGGTGTTCACCACAAAAGAGAACGCCGAGGTGATCTGGGCGCTCCACTTCGACCGCACCGAGTTCACCGGCGGATATCCCTCGATGTATCTGATCCCGACGCAGTATGTCGACGATCCGGGCCTGATCGAAAATCCCATCAAGGTGGGCAGCCACCAGCAGTACATCAGCGTCACCGACGAATTCGAAGCGTTCCTCGCCGCCGATCCCGCCGACAGCCGCACCAAGACGAGTTTCATGGTCTATCAACACGGCGACAACCGCTTCCGCTGGATCAACAAGTACTGCGGCGAATGGCTCAACGCCACGCGAGTGTTCTCGTCCGATCTGGTGCTCTACCGTATGGCCGAAGCGTATCTGTTCAAAGCCGAGGTGGAGAACGCGCTGGGCAACACATCCGCTGCGATCGCCGCCCTTAACGAAGTGGCAAAACGCGCCTACGGAACAGACAACTACTATCCCGCCACACTTACCGCCGCCCAGGTCGACCAAAAGATCGTGGACGAAACGATGAAAGAGTTCGTCGTCGAGGGTAAGATCTGGTGGGCATACATCCGTTTCGGAGTGGTCTTCGACCGCGTGGCGAGCCTGGCCGGACGACAGTCGGAGAAGAATGTCCTGCTCTGGCCCGTAGCTTCGGCCACGATCAACGGCAATCCGAACATTGCGCAAACCGAAGGATATAATTAGCTTTGTGCCAACTATGAAACGAGTCTGTTATCTGATTCCTGTCCTGCTGCTCGCGGCCTCGTGCACGAGGGGATACACCGACGCGGTGCGGGGTGAGGTGCATCAACCCGTCTCGCCCGTGCTGACCCTGAAGGCCGACAATCCGGTGTGGCAACTCCGACTGATCAGAACCCGGCCCGCCGAGTACACATTGCAGCGGATCACGGTCTCGTTTGCCGGTACCACCGACCTGAGCGATATAGAGGCTGCCGGCCTCTGTATCGCCGGGCCGGACGGCAACTTCCCGTCGATTTCCGAATCGGGTATGCGCCGGCCCGTCTCCGGAAAAATGAGTTTCGAGATAGACACACCCGTCGATGTCGACACACTCGTCTGCCGCCTGTCGGTCAAACTGAGGGATGCGGTCGAAGGGAACAACCGGATATGCGTCTCTCCGACCGATGTGCGAACATCCCTGGGCCGTGTCGACATTTCAGGTGCGCAAACCCCGCCGTTGAGGGTGGGCGTTGCTTTGCGCCAACATTGGCAGGACGGGGTGCACACCACCCGCATTCCGGGTCTGACGACCTCGGTCAAGGGAACCCTGCTTGCGATCTACGACGCCCGCCGCGAATCGAGCCGCGATCTTCAAGGAGACATGGACATCGCCCTGAACCGCAGCACCGACGGCGGCCGGACGTGGTCGCCGATGCAGGTGGTGCTCGACATGGGCACATGGGGCGGTCTGCCCCAACGCTACAACGGAGTTAGCGACGCATGCATTCTGTCCGATGCCACGACGGGCGACATCTACGTGATCGGCCTGTGGATGCACGGCGTACTCGACCCCCTCGACGGGAAATGGATCGAAGGGATCACCGACACGACGCGAACACTGTGGAACCATCAATGGCGCGCCCACGGCTCACAACCCGGATACGGCGTGCGGGAAAGTTCGCAATTCATCATCTCGAAAAGCACCGACGACGGCCTGACATGGAGCAAACCCGAAAACATAACCCGTCAGGTAAAACGCCGCGAATGGTGGTTGTTGGCGCCCGCTCCGGGACACGGGATCACGCTGTCGGACGGCACGCTGCTCTTTCCCACGGAGGGCCGCGACCACACCGGCCTGCAATTCTCGACCGTCACCACGAGCAACGACGGCGGCCGTACATGGACGACGGGCAATCCGGCATACCACAACACCAACGAGTGCATGGCGGTCGAGTTGTCCGACGGCAGCATCATGCTCAACATGCGCGAGCGGAGCAACCGCGGACGAGAGGAGGGCAACGGCCGAGCCATTGCCACCACGCACGACCGCGGAAAGACATGGACGGAGCATCCCACCTCGCGCGGCGCATTGATCGAACCCGCGTGCCAGGCTTCGCTCCATCGCCACGACTACACGCTGGGCGGAGAACGCCGAAGCGTACTGCTCTTTGTGAACCCGAACTCCAAAACCACCCGCGACAACATGACCATAAAGGTGAGCTTCGACGACGGCAACACATGGCCGCCCGAATATTGGATGCTTCTGGACGAGGGACAGGGCAGCGGCTACTCGTGCATCACGTCGGTGAATGAAGCCACCATAGGTGTGGTGTACGAAGGAAGCGGCGCCGATCTGGTCTACCAGTCGATCCCGCTCGAAGAGTTGATCAATCCCCAAAACGACGAACCAAAAAAAGACGGACAAAAAAAAGACGAACAATGAAACGTAGTGAAATAAACAAATGTATAGAGGACGCGCTGACCTTTCTCGACGCCAATCGCTTCTTCCTCCCTCCCTGGGCGCGTTGGACTCCGCAGGAGTGGGCCGCCGCGGGGCCCGAATGCGATGAGATCCGCTGCAACGGCCTCGGCTGGGATCTCACCGATTTCGGTCTGGGCGACTTCGCAAAATATGGTCTTACTCTGGTCACTATTCGCAACGGCTCGCTCGCGGAAGGCCCCAAAACCTACTGCGAGAAGATCATGATAGTGCGCGACGGACAGGTGACGCCGACCCATTTCCACTTCTCGAAAACCGAGGACATCATCAACCGCGGCGGCGGCACTCTGTGCATGAAACTGTGGTGGTCGGACGGGGACGAAAAATTGACCTTCGAACCGATCATCGTTCAGGTGGACGGCGTGACTACGCGGATCGAGGCGGGCGAAACTTTCCGTCTCTCTCCGGGCGCGAGCATCACCTATCCCCCGCGGCTCTACCACACTTTCTGGGCCGAAGGGGGCGACTGTCTCGTGGGTGAGGTCTCGACGGTGAACGACGACAAGAGCGACAACCGCTTTCTGGAGGCCCCCGGACGTTTTCCCGCAATCGAGGAGGACGAGGCGGCCCGTTTCCTGCTGTGTAACGAATATCCCGAAAACGAATATCCCGAAAAAAAGTAAAGATAGTATGAGAACGAGAATCGTCACACTCCTGCTCGCGGCCGTTTTGCCGGCGGGCTTCGCTTCGGCCCAACAGAAGGCCCAGGTAATGCAGCGCTCCGAGCCGGGAGCATTTTCGGTGATTCTCATTCCCGATCCGCAGAACTATGTCAAGTTCGACTACAACCAGCCGGTCTTCGAGTTGATGACCGGCTGGATAGCCGAAAACATCGACAGTTTGAACATCCGCGCCGCACTTTGCACCGGAGATCTGGTCGACCAGAACGAATGTGCCGTTCCGCCGTTTCCGCGCTTCGGCAACATCAGCTCACGCCTGCAGTGGGAGTTCGTGGCGCATGCGTTCGAGCGTATCGACCACCGCGTTCCATACCTCATCTCCACCGGCAACCACGACTACGGCTACACCCGCGCCGAGAACGACATGACCCATTTCCCGGAGTACTTCCCCATAGAGAAAAACCGCTGCTGGAAGCAAACCATAGTCTCCGTCTTCAACAACCGCCACGGTGTGCCGACCATGGAGAACGCCGCAATGGAGATAACCGGCCCGGGCTGGGGAAAGATGCTCTTCATCGCACTCGAATTCGCCCCGCGCGACGAGGTGTTGGAGTGGGCGCGCACTCTCGCCGCCCAGCGTCCCGAGCACACGGTGTTCCTGCTGATCCACTCCTATCTGAAGGGCGGCCCCGAAGCAGAACGCTACTCCGCGGAGCAGTATCTGATCTCTCCGGCCAACAGCGGCGAACAGGTGTGGCAAAAACTCGTCCACCCGTCCGACAACATCCGCATGGTGATCTGCGGACACTACGCCATGCCGGGCGAGAACTTTGCCGACAACGTGGGATTCCGCACCGACCTCAACCACGCCGGGCGTCCGGTTCACCAGATGATGTTCAACTCCCAGGCGCTGGGCGGAGGCATGAGCGGAAACGGTGGCGAGGGCTGGCTGAGGATACTGGAGTTCCGGCCCGACGGACGAACCGTCGGCATCAGGACCTACTCACCGCTGTTCGGTTTCTCGCCGCAGACAAAACATCTGGCGTGGAGCACCGCGCCATTCAACCAATTTACGATCACGATAGATCGAAGCAAATGAAAAAGACAATCATCACAGTTATGTTATCGGGTTTGGTCTTGACGCTTCCGGCCCAAGGAGGGTCGCAGGAGTGGGATTCGCACAGCGCAAAGCGATGGGTTGCGAAAAGAGAGTGGTCGGAAGGATGGTCGGTGTCGCCTCATCGCACGACCGATTGGCGGCAGTTTGCCCGGCAATATCACAAGAACACGGAGTTGTGGCAGAAGGTCTTCGCCTGGCTTGCCTCGATAGATCCGGCGACACATCCGGCCGGTGTCCACATCATCGAAACCGACAGGGCCTGGGCCACGATCAGCGAATACACTCCCGCCGAGGCCGCATCGGGCAACATCGAGAGCCACCGCCGCTTCATCGACCTGCAATATGTCACAAGCGGCGACGAGAAGATGGGCCTCGTGAAGCCCGCCGACGCCGTCGAACGCGCGCCCTACAACGACGGCCGCGATATCACATTCTACACCTCGGACAAGGTGGGATATCACACCGCCTCGCCGGATCGGTTTTTCCTCTTTTTCCCTTCCGACATCCACCAGCCGTCTATACGAGGGAAGAGCGACAAACAGAGCCGCAAAATAGTCATCAAGATCGAATACGCCGATTGACCCGGACGCCCCCCCTTCGTGCCTGCGGTGAAGGGTCGTTACGGAGATGGGAACGCCGCCTCGTACAGAGGATAGCTCCCCGTCCCGTCTGCAATGAACAGATCGGCGAACGACGAGCCGTACTGTGCACAGTTGACGATGTAGGCCACAAGATTCGCAAGGAAGATGCTGTGTCCGTCGCGGTTCCCGTCGGCCATCTGATCGGCGGTGCGGAATGTCGGAGAACCTACGTCCACCAACTGCGAGTCGCCCCAATAGACTACACCGTTGGCAGGGTCGATGAACATCATCACGCATCCGCCCGCCACACCTCGGCTGTCGAATATGATCGGCACGGCAGTCGCAGGCAGCGACGCGAGATCGACACCCGAGCTGGTGCCGTCGTTTTGATAGGAGTGATTCGCGAAGTCGGTCACGCGGCCGAAGGGCCCGTCCTGGGTCAGGTAACGGAACACGGCCGTCTTCTGAGCCTTTTCCGTATCGGTGGTTATTTTCGACACATATCCCGTCCCTGTCGGTTGCAGATAGTCTACTCCCATCATCGAGAGGACGGTCGTGCGTTTGCTGGTGTTCGTCGTTGCATTGTTAAACACGGAGTTGGTTCGCTCCTCGACGGCGTAGACGAAAATGCGGTCGTTGCCGTATTCATTCCAATAGCTGTTCACCACATCGTGCCGCTGCTGGACGTAGTAGGTCGTGGGATAGCCTCCTACGTGCACATAGCGGAATGAGGGATCTATCGCGGCGGGGATAGCAGCCAGCCCCGTGCCGGTGGAGGTGATGGAAATGAGCCCGGGCGTACGCACGAATCCTCCGGGGCCGTACAGCCTTGGCGCTTTCAGGTAGTCGGTGTAACGGGTTATATAGCTTGTGGTTTGCACGGAACCGTAACTCGAACTGTACATGTCGATGATTTTCAGCGGCCCTGTTATCGGCGGCAGCATATCTTGCCCGACGACGATGGTTTGCCTCATATCGGGATGATCGTCCACACCGATTTCTATCGTCACCTGAGGCGTCTCGCGGACGATCGGATAGTAGAGTTTGTCGAAGCCCACGCGCAGCCTCGTCGCGACGGATTGGCCCGAAACAGACGTCACGGGCTGGTCGGCGGAATTCAACAGATAGCCCCGGTGTTCTCCTATGTTATTGTTGCCCGAAGCCCATCCGTAGCCCGTTATCGTGGCGTTCCACGTCAGCGTGGAGGGAATGTTGATCTCGTACTCGACATAGCGGGTGCAGTTGCCGTCTCTGTCGCGTACACCGGTGCTGGGCACGGCCTCAAGATCGCTCGTTCGATCGACCGAGAAATCGGCGTTGCGCCTGACCGGAATGCGGATGTTTATAAGGTCGTCGAGGGCATTAAGGTGCAGGTAATCCCCGATCACATCTTCTGTTTCGGCGGTAGCCGTCAGCTTCCATCTCTGTTGGCCGGGCAGGGCGCCGTCGACACGCGCCAGGGCGAAAGACATAAGATCAGTTTCGAGCGTCTGCGCGGGATCGGCGGAGTCGAGCGGCCCGGCGGTCGGATCGTGTTCCGAGGTTATGGTAAAGCGCAACTCGCTCGTGGTGATGAATATCGCGTCCGTATGACCGACTTCTGCATTGAGCCTCAATCTGTTGCCGCTCAGGACAACATAGCGGTCGTCGCCGAAATGATAATCGGAATCGCTGCCGCCGTTCCACGGCAGAACCGTTGCCTCCAACTGTGTGACGGGATGATTCGCAGCATCGTCGGGATTATCCCAACCGTAGTCGGCAACACTCTCGATCGTGAACTGGTACCAGAAATTGCGCAGCACATTTCCCTTGGGATTGAATATCGGAGCATCGTCTTCCGTGTCGAAATCCATGCGATAGTAGGTAAGTTTGCTCCCATCGCCGTCGAAATAGCCACCCACCACGATGCATGTCTCCTCTTCCACAACGGCATTGGTGTGATTCTCGTTCAGGTAGGTTGTAAAGATCCCGTCCAACCCGCCTGCAAAATTTGTAGTCAGGGGTTCGATCCGGCTGTAATCCACCGCATCCGGAACCGAGGCCACACTAACCATCGGAGCCGTCTGTCCTTCGCCATCCGGCTGCACTATCGCGTCGAGGTCGGGAAAATACTGACCCAGGTCGGCGGAGCGATAGACCGTTATGCTGCGTATGTCGAGATTATCGACCGCGGCCGCCTTTTCGATCGTGATTTTTGCGACAGTGCGCAACATCTGGATACGGATCGAGCCGAGTGCCTGCGATATTCCCTGGCCAAGCACTATGTCGCCCGTCATCACAAAAACACCGAGCTCGGGATCGGCATCCGCCATACTTCCGATCACACCTTCGCGCACCTCTGTCTCGGTGACGAGGCCCGTAGTGCCGAGTGCATCCAACTTTCCGGACGGGCAGTTGGCAATGGCCAACAGTTTCACCTCATTGTCAGTCTTGTTGAGCACAGCCTCGAAGTGGGCCTCCGAGTTGTTGTCGTCCTGTGAGACGAATTCGGCCGTAGCCCTGTATTTGTATATAAACTCGTCGCCCTCCTGTTGGAACACCAACAAATCGAGGCTGCTCACCGCATGGTCGTCATCGACGGCACGGGTGCCGACCGGCGCGGGGCGGGGCATGCGTATGCGGAGATGAACGTTCACTTCGTCCGGCCCGGGCATGGGGAATATCCTCTCCGTAACGCACGACACCGCCGCGAGGCTTATCGCCGCAAGCAGGAGAAGGCTCCCTTGTATGGACAGACGTCGTTTCATGGCTCCTATGGGATCAATGCTTCCGGTACGTCGTAATTTTCGGTCATCACTTTGTTTACCATCCACGCCCAGGTGTTGGCCCACATCGCGTTCAGGTAGTTAGCCGAGTTGTAGGCCAGAGCGGTGTTGGCTGCCGGGCCGCCGACCATCCCTTCGGTGTGGAGCAGCGTCGCGCAGCCGTTGTACACGACATGCAAATTGGGGTCGACTCCCACCATGATCACGTCGGAGTTTTGGCCCGCGTTACCGTAGGAGACGATCAGCGGAACGATTTGGGAGTTGGCGCCCGCGATGTTGACATACAGCGAGGTGCCGTCGTAGGGTGTGACATCCGGGTTGGAGCAATTCCGGGCGTTGCCGAACACTCCGTCGAGGAATGGAGCGGCGGGATCGTCGCCCGAAGCGGGCGGTTGCAGCAACTCCACACCCGTGTATCCCGTGCCGTATCCGAAATATGTGGATGTGTCCGTGTTGTTGATATATCCGACGTTTTGCCATCTCGTTCCCCCATCCAGCAGAACGCGCAGATTCAGGTTGCTCGCCGGCTCGTCCATCGACAGGAGCGCCGCACGACCGCTATTCTGCACCGACAGCCACTCATAGATGGCGTAGCTCACATCGGAGCTCGGCTGGTAGTTGTAGGGCGTCACGATTATATCCGCTCCCGCGAGCGCGGTTTTCACCATATTGACGTTGGTTTGGGAATTGGCGGTGCTCAGCATCGGCACGAATTCGATGCCCGCGCACACGACGGTTCCCGTCGGGCCGAAATAGCTCGTGTTCCTCAACATTGCCGGCACCCCGCGGTCCGTCTGCCGGTTCATCGAGCCGTAGGTGACCGAGCCCAGATTGAGCACGCGGATCTTGCGCTTGGTGGGGTCGTTCGGATCCGGCACCACCGCTCCCGGCGGCGGGTCGCGCTGGATGAAGATATTGATGGTCATCAGTCCGTCGGCCGCGTGCAGTTGCAGATAATCCGTTATCGACTGTTCGGTAAGCGCGGTAACGGTCAGTTGCCACTTCTGTTCGCCTGTTTGGTCGGCGGGAATCGACGCCATCTCGAAACGTATTTTGTCTGTTTCGAAATTCTGCTGCGGAACAGCGGTATCCAGCTGTCCTGCTCCGGGGTCGTGAACCGAGGTCGCGGTAAAGGGCACACCGCTCGTCGTGACGGTCATCGTGGCGGTGTGGCCGATCTGCGCATCGAGCACCATACTGTCGGCGCTCAGTTTGATGTAGTCGTTATAGCCGAAATAGTAGTCGGTGTTACCTCCGCCGTTCCAGGGTGTGGCGGTGGTTCGCAGTCCGGAAGCGGGATTGGCGGCCGCTGTCTCGGCAGACTCCCAGCCGGAGGCCTCGACCCCGACGATCGTGTACTCGTACCAATAGTTACGCAACACCTGTCCCAGCGGATTGGCCTGATCGCCCAGGCGGCCGAAGTTGATACGGTAATATGTATCCGCCTGGTCGTCGGCAAACCGGCCACCCACGATAATGCACGACGCCACGGTTGCGGGATCGGCACCGTCGGGCAGTCCGGAGGGAATCGCCGTTTCGTAAACATAACCCGAGTAGGTACTGCCCACAGACGACAGGCTGCGGTTGATGACATTGCCCGCATTCGGAACCGACGGGTCGACGGGCACGGGAGCGGTAGATTCATTTTCGATATTTTCGACATCGGGAAAGGTTTGCCAATCCACGGGAGTGCGCCAGACCTCCACGCTGGAGATCGTGAAGTCGGGGGAGCTCCCGTCCAGAAGGACGGTGACCGTGGCCTTGGCGACCGAACGCACGAGCGGGATCCGGACGACACCCATCGCATCGGTGATCGAAGCCAATTCGGCCACACCGGTCATCGGAATGCCCTGCGAGAAATCGGAACTGTTGCTGACCAACTCGCTGCGAATCCGGGCCTCCGTCCATCCCTCTTCGATGGCGTCAAAAAAACCGTCGGCGCAGTTGGCCACGGCCAACAATCTGACCGGATCGGGACTGTCCACCAGCAGCGCCTCGAAATCTACGGCGGCGCCTCCCGGCTGATCGAGCTTTCTGCCCACGGCCCTATACCGATAGGTGAAATTTCCCACACCACCCTCCTGCACGAGCACCAACAGCGACAGGTTGTTTACGGCAAACTCCACGTTGTCCGCCGCCCGCGTAAGCCTCGCTCCGGAGGTGGGTATGCTCATACGGAATTGCACGTTCACTCCGCCGGGGATCGGTGGCTCCGGCTCCGGAACTTCTCCGTTTCGCACGCACGATGCGACCCCCAGACCTGCCGTCGCGAGTATCATGCCCATCAGTATGGATATGTTCCGTTTCATCCGATCATTTATATATCCTTACCCAGATCGTTGTCATCCCAATCCCATATCTTCACGGTAACGTTCAGATCGCCGAAATTGAGGAGCTGGTTTATTTCATGGGCCCCCGGATCGGCGCCGCTCTGCTTTATGGCATCGGCCAGCGGGATGCGGTAAATCTCGTTACCCGCCCCGTCCCTGATCACGATATACATCCCTGTCATATCTCCCAGAGGAAAGATGTCGAATGCCGCAAACGCATAGGAGACGCCATCCCTTTGAACGGTGATAGTTTGTATCGCGGAAGTTACCGTGGGCAGAGGGTTGTCGGGCGGTTGCATTCCGAAAAAGGTCAGGGCCGAGGTAAGGTTAGTTATCTCGACCGTCGGCATCAGGTCGGCATCCAGCGGTAATCCTCCGAGGTAAATGTTAATGGAGTTGTGGGTCTCGATAAATGCAACCTGGTCGGTGTAGTTACCGCTCGCGGGAACCGTGAACTCGTAATATTGAAGCGGCCGGGCAACTTCGGCACGGGTCGCCGCAACGGCGGGAGCGTACCACACCGGATCGCCGTTGCCGATCACCTGCTGTTCGGTTCCGTCGAAACTCTTATATATCATCAAAGGTGTACCGTCGACAACCCTGATCTCCGTGTTATCACCCACATTGGCCCAGAAGACCATCCTGTAATCGCCCGGATCGAGCGTAAGCTCCACTCCCGTGTAACGATCCAGGGCGGCCTCGTCGAGCCTCCTCGCGGGAGGAATGTATGTCCCCTGTCCATCGAACAGAACGGCGATCACCGACGTTATCTCGTCCGTGAACTCTCCCTGGTCGAAGAGCGTGAATCCGATCTTCACATTGGGCTCGGGGGGCGGGGGCAGACAGCCGCTCAGATCCTCACCGATGCACCCCGCCACGACAAAAGCCGGTGCGATGAGGCACAACAGGCGCAATGAGATATCAGTTATTTTCACAGTCGTCATATTCTGGTTTCCGGTGTGGTGTACGCCCCACCCAAGGAGCGCACACCTTCATACGGTTTAGAAGTTCTTTCCGAGCGGCACCGCAGTCCAGTCGGCAATTTCGAGCGAGACCATCAACTCGACGTTCTTCACGTTCACGGTCGGGTCGTCCGTACCGCCGCCGGTGCCGATTCTCGCATCGCCGTTCAGGTTGATCGTTATGTTGTAGCTTTTGCCGCGCTCTACCCCACCGGCATAATTCTGGGTGTTGCTTGCCCACGTTTCGTACGATGCGAGGTGTACCGGAAAATATGTCGGATTATCGTCGACATCGAGTCCCACGAGCGTCACGATGGTCGGGAATTCGGCCAACTCGTCCGCGTCGTTCTCGAAGACATAGAAGTAGGAATTCGAGGGTGAACCTGCCGAATAAGTATACGGGCTGTTCAGTTGGTTGACATCCGCCGCTTCCACCGTGTAGTCGGTCTCTGAGGGGAAGTAGTCGAACGCATTCTGATCGGGGCTATCCAGACCTTCTATGAATTTTTTACTTGCAGCGCTGGGAGAGGACGGAATGAGCGATGAGCCCGAGCCGGGGAAGAGCCTCGATTCGCCGCGGGCGTTGAGTACCGCCACGTCCGTGATCCTGACCGTACTGGCATTTCCGGTATAGCCGGTCATGTTGTTGTTCACCACAACGGTAATTCGGGCCGCGATGAATCTGAGCGTCAGACTGACGTTCTGTTCCATCAGGCCGTCGCCGTCGCTGTCGGGAGACTGGAATGACCATGTACTGCCATCTTCGGAGCCCGTTGCCCAACGGTTCACAGTGTACTGGGTTCCGAGCTCCACCTGGGGACTCGCGCTCTCCAACTGAGCTTTTGTGGTGTAGGTTCCGGTCAGGTCGGTGCCGGCATTGGCGATCGCGTAAACAGCTTTCGCAGCTGTCGTCACCTGGATTTCCGCGGTTTTGCTGACAAGAGTCGAGGCATCCGGAACCCACAACTTCCAGGCCACGTTGTCTTTGTCGTCAAGAACGAACAGCGAGACGTCCGTGATGGTGTGGGCCGTTCCGGGAGCGGTACCGGCAACCCTCGATTGCGGCGGATTGACCAGCGTAATGCTGAGAATGGCATCGCGAATCTCGTCGGGAGCCGGACCGTTCTCCTTTTTGCAGCTCGTGGAGCCAACGACTGCTATGGCTGCCGCAGCCATGATCGCACTTTTAAAATAATTTTTCATACCGAATAAAATTTGTGTGATTAATTAATGTGATATTTATTTGTTAGATTTTGAGTTAATACGCTCGCCTATAATAAACTAAATGGAGAGTGTTAGTAAAATAAAAGCAAATATACATCAATTTATTAATTATACAGGAAGTAATTAGAAAAAAATTATGTTCGGTGGATAATAAATGGGTACGAGTGATATGGCGCCCTGCTCGTTTGACGGGACACCGAATTTCAACAAAAAAATCCCCGACCGAACATCAATCGGTCAGGGATTTTCCCTTACAGTGTACCGGGCCGGTTATTCTTTCGGCACGATGCGCATGTTGTCGAAGAAGTTCTCGTACTGTGGCACCGGCACGCCGGGATTTTTCGAGTAGAAAGCCATTTCGGCATCGCCCAGAGCTTTCACTTCGCCCCAGGTCGCAACACCTTTCGGGTTGGCGAATTCGGAGAGTGGCATCTCGCAGGTCATCCAGCGTCCGATCTCGGTCTTGCTGTTCAGCCTCGAACGCGGAACGTAGTTTCCTACTTCGGTGCCGATCAGTTTCCAGCTGTAGTTGATGTCGAACATCGAGTAGGCCACGAAGCACTCGAACCTGACCACCAGATCCGCAACAGGCACGTTGTCGGCTATCACTTCGGGGAACTGTACCCAGTTCACGAGATTGCCGAACCACCAGTTGGATCCGCCTACATTGACCTCCATGATGGCTCCGGCGTTGCCCGACGTCGTGTAGGGAGGAGTGTCACTCACACCATCTATGGCCGGGAAGACCTTGCCTTCGCCCCAGCTGTAACCGCCCACGTTATCCCAATCTATTATCAGGTTCTCGATGGGATAGAACACCTTGTCGGAATCGGAATTGCCTCCACCTGTCGTTACGGTGATGACGCCCGATCGGGTAGGCAGCGTGGGCAGTTTCATGTAGATGGTGTCGACGCTCGACGAAACCCTCAGATCGGCAACCGGAATGTCGATCTCGCCGTTGATGTTTACATTCTGCACACCAACGAAGTACGTACCCGTGATGAAGAATTCGGCTCCGCGAACAGGCATGTCGCTGCTGAACGTAAGGATCGTAGGCGGCGGCAGGGTGAGAGAGTAAGGAATGATCGCCTCTCCCGCAGCACAGTAGACCACGAGCTCGCCCGAAGGTTCGGCGCCCGAAGGTATATTGAATGTTATCCGGGTGACTTCGGGATTGATGACGTAACTGCTGATGACAGTGTCGGTGCCGTTTTCCCCCTCCAGCACGATGCGATCTATCTCGTAGAAGTTCTCGCCGTGGATGATGGCCTCATCGCCCGCCAACGCCGGATACCGGTCCAACTGGAGGCGCGTGATGACCGGCACCGGAGACAGTACGTGGAAACTGTAACGGCCCACTCCGGCGTTGTTCTCGATTCTGATCTCTTTGGGAAGATCGGGATCCGTACCGGTGAGCTCCAACTCGGCGGGAATGGTCAGGATGATCGAGCCGGGAAGCACATAGTTGGGGTTGAACGGAGCGTCCTGGTCGTTGATGAATATCTTTTTGACCGACGCGAAATTCCTACCCTCGATGAGCAGCATCTGGCCCGGGAAAGCAGCCACAAAAGTACTGTCTTTCAAAGCGGGATCAGTGGTGCGGACACTGTGAATGATCGGCGCACCCTCTTCGTTCTTGTTACACGAGGCGAAAGGCAACGCCCACAGCAACATTAACGCTCCCGCCATAAAGGTTCGAATGTTGATATATGTTCTCATTTTCATCTTTTTTAGGCGTTTATTCGTTAAAATCATACGATACGGGAGCCTCCTTGAGCAACGGGTTCTGAAGCACATCGTCCTCGGGATAGGGAAGGAAAATATTGTTGTCCGTGATGACCACCGGAACCGCCGGAGCGGAAAGGCCGTCACCCTCGGCACCGAAATCGAAATCTCCGTACTCGTTTCTGGTGATGTTATTGGAATACCAGCCTCGCTCCTGATTGTTGAGGTAGGCAAGCATCTTTTCGGGTTTGTAGCGATACCAGCTGACCAGATCGTACCAATTGCAGTACTCCATCGCGAATTCGACCCTTCTCTCGCGGATTATATCGTCGAAGGTGACCGTCGATTTGGCGGGCAGGCCGGCTCTTCTGCGCACGAGATTGAAATATTCGAGTCCGGGGCCGGAGGTGAGCGTTTCGCTGTTGCCCAGAGAGGCTTCGGCATAGGTGAGATAAACATCGGCAAGACGAAGGATGTAGGTGTTGAGAGGAGAGTTCATAGCCTTCACGTGACCGTCGTTATCGTCGTCCGGACCTCCGGGAACACCCTTTTTAATGGGGGCTTCGGTTCCTTCGTAGGTGTACCCGCCGTCCTTGATGTTGATGTAGGAATAGTGGGTGTCCCGGGTCATGAAGGTGGGGTTGAGGCGTTTGTCTCCACGTTCGTACTGCTTGAGCATGTCTATGGATGCCCTGATGCTGCCCCAGGCGGCGACTCCACCCGTCACTTCGGTGCCGAACGCAAGGTCGCTCAACAGAGTGTTGGCAACGTACCAGTCGCCGCTGGGTACCCACTGCATGGCCAGAAGCGATTCGGGATTGTTGTTGTGCTTGTACTTGAACAGGTTTTCGTAGTCGTACAACTGTATCCCGCTGTTGTCGCACACGTCGGCCGCGTATTGAATGGCCTTGTTGAGGTCGTCCTGATTGCGTGTTCCTCCGTTGTTCCAACCCGAACGGGACAGATATACCTTTGCCAACATTCCCTTGGCCGCCCAACTCGCCGCACGGCCTTTGTCCACGACTTCGGGAAGATTCTCGGCAGCGAAAGTCAGGTCGTTGATGATAAATTTGAACACATCCTCCTCTTTATGGAGCGGACGAATCGGATTCTCTATCACCTCGCTGTTATTCTCGAACAGAATGACCGGGCCCCAGGTGCGAACCATGTAGAAATAGGCTATGCCACGCATCAGGCGGCACTCGGCTATCGCTTGCAGTTTTTGCTCATCGGTTACACCTGTCGCTTTCGTCTCGACGGCCAGCATGGTCTCGTTGGAAAGCGTGACCACGGAATAGAAGGCACGCCAGGCATCCCGCAATTCGGCAAAAAGAGGCGTAACGGTGAACAGAGTGTACTCAGGAAGGAACCATGGGCCGTAACTGTCATTGGCGCGGCAACTGCCGATGGCAAGGGCGGAACGGTTGTAGTCGAACCACGCTCTGGTGTAGAGCGGTGCGGTGGCAGCCCTGAGCGCCTCCGGGGTCGAGTAAAAGTCGGCATCGGTGTAGCTTCCCTTGGGTGAGCGGTCGAGGAAATCGGAGCCGCACGAAGAGAACAAGCCGACAAGCGAAACCAACAGGATGAATATATAATGTCTGTTTTTCATAGCTCTTTATTTAGAATGTGAAGTTCATACCAAAAGTGTAGATGCGCTGTGAGGGATATCGCGCGTTGTCGATGTTTCTCAACAACACGTTGTAGGAACCCACCTCGGGATCGAATCCGGAATATTTCGTGAATGTGAAGGCATTCTGGATATTCACATACAGTCTCAGGTTGTCGATCATCGGCACCCATCTTTTGGGGAATGTGTAACCCAGGGCGATGTTCTTGATGCGCAGGTAGGAGCCGTCCTCTACAAAACGATCGCTCATGCGGTTGTTGTCGTTGGCGTCGGTGACCCAGATCCTCTGAACCGAGGCGTCTTTGTTGACCACATACGCATTACTCAGGTCGGCGATATCCCCCTCGGGATCTTTCATACCGATGACCGCGATGCGGGTCGCCTCTTTCAAAAGACCGCTGTTGGACATGGGATCGGTGTAATCCTGACGCAGGCTGTTGTATATCGTATTGCCGTAGACGCCGTTGATGAAGATATTCAAATCGAAGCCCTTGTAGGCAAAAGTGTTGTTGATGCCGAAGGTGAACTTGGGATCGGCGTTGCCTATGAACGAACGGTCCTCCTGGTCGATGACTCCGTTGCCGTCCCTGTCTTCGAAGATGAAGTCACCCACCCATACTCCGTTCGGGCTGATGGGTACTCCGTCGGGAACAGCCACGAGCACGGGGTTGCCCAATTCGTCGACAATATTGTTGCCGGAGGAATCCTTTTTATAGAAGTCCGATTCGTCCATGAACATTCCGGTAATTTTGTATCCGTAGAGGCGTCCCACGGGGCCTCCCACTATGGTGTTGGTGGTGGCGCCGCCGCCGGTACCCAGAAGAGCCGCCGATTCGGAATAGAGGGCGGTAACCTTGTTCACGTTTCGCGACAGGGTGATGCCCGTCCTCCACGAGAACGCTCCGGTGTCGATGTTTACGGTGTTGAGTGTCACCTCGATACCCTTGTTGGTCATCGCGCCCGCATTGACCCACGGAGTGCCGATGACAGCCGTCACGTAATTGGGAAGCGAGGCCTGCATCAGAAGATTGTCCACGTTCTTCTTGTAGAGGTCGAGAATCAACTCGACGCGGTTGTTGAACATATTGAGGTCGAGACCCAGGTTGTAGGAGTTGGTTCGCTCCCACTTCAGATTGGGGTTGGAGAAGTTGCCCGGAAAGAAGCCCTGGCCCGACGGAGTCGGAGACGAGGACATCGTCACACCGTAGGCATAGCCCCAAACCGACTGGTTGCCGACAATACCCCACCCCAGACGCAGTTTAAGGTTGTTGATGACCCTGACATCCTTGAGGAAACTTTCGTTGTTGATTCTCCACGCCACGGCCACGGAGGGGAATGTTCCCCATCGGTTTTGCTTGGCGAAGCTCGAAGAACCGTCGCGGCGCAAAGTGGCGGTCAACAGGTAACGGTCGTCGAAGTTGTAGTTCAGACGTCCGTAGTACGACTCGATGGCCGACGAACCGCGGTTGCTGTTGTTCTTGGCGGTCTTGGCGTCACCGGCGTCGAGTTCGTGCACCGAGTTGAAGATGAAACCTTCGCGGGAGCCGCTCAGATTCTCATTGCGGTTCTCCTGCGACTCATGACCTGCCATCAGCGAGATGTTGTGCCGCCCCAGGCTTTTATTATAGGTCAGGTATGTGTTGAAGTTCATCGAGTTGCCGTTGCTGGCCCCGCGGTTCGACGACGATGCCTGCTTGACATACTCGTAGTCCATCAGAGGCGTATACCGGTAGTCGGTATTGTAATAGATGTTGGTTGAGGCCTCGGCTCTGAACACGAGTCCCTTTATGATGGTGATGTCGGCGAATCCCCTGACCTGGATATCTGTACTCCTGTTGTAGTTCTCGTTGTTGAGCGCGTCGGCCACGGGATTGTGGAAATATGTGCCGTACATGTTTTCCTGCTGAATCCCGAAACTGCCGTCGGGATTGCGAACCGGAACCTCCGGCAACTGACGAATGGCGGTCGGAATGATGCCCGAGTTGTCGATGGTGTTGGTCTGGGTCCTTCCGGCCACATAGCTGTTCACGCCGACATTGAGCCACCGGGCGACCTGGTTGTCGAAGTTCAGACGCAACGAGTAGCGGTCGAATCCCGAACCGATAGCGATACCGTTCTGCTTCAGATAGCCCGCCATGATGGCGAAACGGCTGTGTTCGTTACCTCCGCTAAGTGTCAGCTGGTGGCTGTGCATCGAGGCCGTACGGAAAAGCTCCTTCTGCCAATTAGTGCCTTCGCCCAGCATGGAGGGATCTGCAAATTCCTCGCGCGCACCGAAACCTATAACCTCGGCGCGAAGATTCTGGTAGACGGCATACTCACGAAGATTCAACACTTCGAGCTGGTTGGGCAACTGCTGAAGACCATAGTAGCCGTCATAGGAAATCTTCGTTTTTCCCGACTCGCCCTGCCGTGTGGTGATGAGCACCACGCCGTTCGCCGCACGCGTACCGTAAATAGCCGTGGCCGAAGCGTCTTTCAACACCTCCATCGAAAGAATGTCCGAAGGGTTGATGTTGGCCAGGGCGCTCGTGTTGCCGCTCGTGTTACCCGAAATGGGAATGCCGTCGATCACATAGAGCGGTTCGTTGCCGTTGAAAGTGTTGACCCCGCGGATACTTACCGAAACGCCACCGCCCGGTGCTCCCGAGTTTTGGGTCACGGTCACACCCGCTGCCCTGCCCTGAAGAGCCTGGTCGAGCGATATGTTGACGCTGCGGCCGATGTCTTCGGATGTGACAGAAGTAACGGCTCCCGTCAGGTCGCTCCGCCTCATCGAACCGTAGCCGACTTTGACCACGGCGTCGAGCACGTTGATATCCTCCGTCATCTCCACGTCGACCACATTTCCCGTGACGGGCACTTCCAGGGTCTGGTATCCAAAGTGGGAAAAGACCAGTGTGCCTCCACGGGCCACATTGATAGAGTAGCTGCCCCGCTCACCGGTAATGACAGCGGTGTGAGAGCCCTGCACCTGTACAACGACGCCGACAAGAGGTTCGCCGTCCGATTGTGAAACCACAACTCCGCTAACGGGGCCGCTTTGCTGAGCGTTGGCCTGAAAGCCGAGCGAAGTCAGCAGCAGGCACGCAAGCAAAATGACATTGCCGATACGGGGCAAGGTGCATTTTCCAAGAAACGTCATTCTAATTCTCATTCGTAATTCAATTATTAAAGATTAGTGTTCGAGTTCACCGTAACGGGCCATCTGCCGCCCTGATTCGGACGGGTGGCTCACGACATACAAAGGTAGATACGAGCATCCGAGTCGAATACCAATATATGTTATGGATGTGAGGCGTCGGAAGGAACCCAAGGGTAAGTTATGTTGCGGATGTGGTGCGGGATTGTTATCCGATGTCCGCCACCGGCAGAATAGCCGCCACAAAAACATGTCGCGGTGCAACGAAAACCGGAGAAACTGCGTATATTTGTGAACCGGACTGACCCTTTTGGAAACTATGAGAATTCACATGGCAATAAAACGCTCGGCAGCATTGTTGACCGCACTGTGTTGCGCTCTTCCTCTTTTCGCCGTCGACAACGTCGAGATCGGCTTCAAGCACCTGGGGGTGAACGACGGACTTTCCAACAACTATATCAACCATATCTTCAAGGATTCACAGGGATTCATGTGGTTTTCGACGCCCTACGGACTCAACCGCTACGACGGCTACTCCTTCAAAGTGTTCACCCGCAACGGGACAAATCTCGGGTCGCTTCCCGAAAACAGCATCATGGAGGTGAACGAGGGTGCGGATGGCGAATTGTGGGTACGTACCATGTATTCGGGCTATGTGTGCTACGATCCCGAGAAGGAGACATTTCTACCCGCCGGCCCGCTACTCGAACAGCGGTACGGAATCGGCGACTCTCCGAGCATGATGTTCTTCGACAGCGACAAAAACATCTGGTCTCACTCGTGGAACGGAACGTACTGTTACAATGTCGCGCAACGGAAACTCCTCTTCTATCCGTTCGACGAAAATCTCAGGGACCGGGGGATAGGTCTCGCCTGTTTCGCCCAAGACGACCGTGGTGTGGTGATACTGTATTCCAATGGATGGATAGAACGCATGTGCCCTGCCACCGGCACGGTGTGGCGGCAGGAGCATCTGGCCACATTATCTCCGGACACGGGTTTCTCCAAAATTTTTGTCGACGCCGACGGCGACTGGTGGATCTACGGCGACCAGGGAGTGTGGGTGTATTACACCGCCCGCGACCGGTGGGAGTATCTGAGCGACCGGAAAGATTCGCCATTTGTGCTCTCCGGTAATCTTGTGAAAGATGTAAAGAAAGATGCCGGAAACCGGATCTGGATAGCTATCGACCACGGCGGCATCAACATCATAGACAAGAACCTGCACACGATCAGGTATCTCCAGAACGAGATTTTCAACGAAAGAAGCCTTCTGCAAAATAGTATAAACTGTCTCTACTGCGACGACAGCGGCGGCATGTGGGTGGGCTACTACAAAAGAGGAATCTCGTACTACAACGAGAGTGTGTTCAAATTCCGGACTGACCAACTGACGGAATTCAACCGAAGCAACAACATAGCCCCCGATGTCAACGTGATAGTGGAAGACCGTCAGACCAACCTGTGGCTCGGCACCAGCAACGGACTGATCTTTGTGAACCACGATACCGGCCGAAAGGAGATCTTCCAACATACCCCCGAACGCAACTCGTTGTCGGGCGACGTGATAGTGAGCATGATCGAGACCGACGACGGGAAGCTCTGGATGGGAACATTTCGCGACGGGCTCAATGTTTTCGACGGACGGACGTTCACCAGTTACAGGCACGACCCCCGCGATACTACCACGCTGGCCAACGACGATATATGGGCCCTGGCCGAGGGTGCCGACGGGTATATATGGATAGGCACTCTGGGCAGAGGGTTGCAGGGGTTAGATCCGCGTACGGGAAAATTCACTCTGTATCCGCGTCCGGGTTCCGGCTTCGAACACGATTACGTCGCCTCGCTTCTGGTCGGACACGACGGGAACGTATATATGGCCACCACCAACGGAATATCGGTCTATTCGCCATCGACGGGCACGTTCGAAAGATGGCTTACCAACAAGACGGGTACCCAGAGCCTGCTGCACTCCAGCCTGAACTCGATCTATGAGGACAGCCGCGGTTTATTGTGGATCGCCACCGCCGAAGGGCTCAACGTTTACGACCGCCGCAGAGACGAGATAACAGTGCCGATAAGCGATCCGGTTCTGGGGAAAGGCATAGTTCAGGCCATCGTCGAGGACAACGACAAAAACATGTGGGTCACCACCACGACCGGCATCAGCTCCATCGTGGTGAACACCGACCCGCGGACAGGACAGTACACCTACTCCAGCCACAGTTACGGCGCTTTCGACGGTCTGGAGGGCCAACAATTCAATCCGCGCGCCATTCTGAAAACACTCCGGGGCAGAATCATCGCGGGAGGTGTACGGGGATTGAGCTTTTTCGAGCCCGAGGAGTTGAAGTACAACATAAACACACCTAAAATCGTCTTCACAGGACTGCGACTGTTCGGCGAAGAGGTGAAAATCGACAGTCTTTACGGAGGCAACCGCATTCTGACCGCCGCGCTTAACAACACGGAGTCCATCAGGCTGCGGTTCAAACAGAATGATTTCTCGGTCTCATTCTCGGCAATGGACTACGTTCTGCCCGAAAAGACCCGTTACACATATATGCTCGAAGGGTTGAACTCAACCTGGCTCGACACCGACGACAACACGCTGACCTACACCGAACTCGCACCCGGGCACTACACCCTCAAAGTGAACGCCATCAACAGCGACGGCTTCACCAACGATGAGACCTCCAGTCTCGAAATCGTGATAGATCCTCCTTTCTGGGCCTCGCCCGTGGCGTATCTCATGTATATCGTTCTGGCAACGGGTGTGCTTTTGCTGGCCCGCCGGCAGGTCCAGATAGGAGAACGCAACCGATTCAAACTCGTGCAAATTGAACAGGAGGCACAACACCAGCACGAAATAGATGACATGAAACTGAGGTTCTTCACCAATGTCGGCCACGAACTGCGCACTCCGCTCACCCTGATAATATCACCTCTGGAGAGTGTCATACGCCAGATGGAAAACGGCGGCCAAAAGAGCAAACTCGAAATGGTTCGCCGCAACGCCATGCGGTTGCTGCTGCTGGTCAACCAACTGCTCGATTTCCGGAAAAGCGACGTCAATGCCCATCGCCTGAATGCCCAGCAGGGCGACATCGTGGATTTCATACGCGGCATCTGCAACTCGTTCGGCGAATACTCCGAGAAGGAAAACGTGCATCTGACATTCTTCACCGCCGTGGAGGAGCTCTGGATGGCCTTCGACGAGGATAAGATCGGCAAAGTGGTAATGAACCTGTTGTCGAACGCTTTCAACTTCACTCCCGATGGCGGACGGGTCGATGTGGCGCTCTCCGTGTCGGCGGATGAGGATGGCACCGAGAACCTGGAGATCAGAATATCGGATACGGGTGTGGGTATAGCCGACGCGGATAAAGAACTTATCTTCGAGCGTTTCTATCAGGTGCATCCATCGGGCGGAGGACAGCGGTCGAGCGGAAGTGGCATCGGCCTCCATCTGGTCAGGGAATTCACCTCGCTACACGGTGGAAAGGTAACGGTGCTCGACAACGTGGACCGCGGGAGCGTTTTCGTAGTGACCGTGCCCGTAATACGCCACGCAGCGGGAATCGACGCAGGGACCGGAGCGACAGGAGGCTCCGGGCAGAGACAGAATCTGTCCGTACCGTCCGCGGCAACCGTGCAAAAGCAGGAACAGGAGCGGGAACCGATGCCGGAGTCCGGAGACCGTCCCGTGATCCTCATCGTCGACGACAACAAGGATTTCCGTATTTTCATGAGAGACTGCCTGGAGGTCGATTACCACGTCGAAGAGGCCGCCAACGGCGACAAGGCCTGGAGTGTGATCCCGACACTGCAACCCGACATCATAGTGAGCGATGTGATGATGCCCGGCATGGACGGCAACGAACTGTGCCGGTTGGTGAAGAGCGATATCCGCACCTCGCACATACCCCTGATCCTGCTCACCGCCCGCTCCAACAAAGAGCAAAAGGTGGAAGGACTGGAATGCGGCGCCGACGACTACATCACAAAACCGTTCGATTTCGACATCCTCGCCCTGCGCCTGCGCAGACTGTTGCGGCAGAGGCGGCAGAGACACGAGGGTTTCACCCCGCTGATGGAGATCAATCCGAGTGAAATAACCATCACCTCGCTCGACGAAAAGTTGATCAACAAGGCGATCAAATATGTAGAGGACAACATTGGACGCCCCAAGTTGTCGGTCGAGGAACTCAGCGCCGAGTTGGGGATCAGCCGCGTCAACCTCTACAAGAAGATGGTCTCCATCACGGGCAAAACGCCGATCGAATTCATAAGGGTCGTGAAACTGAAACGCGCCGCGCAATTCCTGCGAGAGAGCCAACTCAATATCTCGGAGATAGCCTACATGACGGGGTTCAGCAATCCGAAATTTTTCCGAAAGTATTTCAGAGACGAATTCGGGGTGCTCCCCTCGGAATACCAGAACAAAGAGGGCTTTGACACACCATCTTCCCCTTTTTCATAACATAAATACCCCGTCGGGGAATCGCTTTGCAACAAAACGAATCCCTGCCGTTCCGGTTTTGCCACTAACTTGCCGGCTCGAAATATACGCTCTGCATTAAACCTTTAAAAAAAGCATGAAAACCGCACGCAGTATGAAAAAGATCCTATCGTTTGCCGTCTCGATCACGGCAGTCGCCCTGTTGTGGGCATGTTCGAACGGCCGTATGCCGGACGACGACATAGTATACAGCATAACACAGAACGGCGAGGGAATAAGTACGTTGAACTTCGGTTACGTCGCCGGAAAGCAGGTTTTCCAACTGAAGGTCAACGCCGCGTGGACTCTCGCCAGCAACCGCGACTGGTGCACGCTGTCCAACCTGTCGGGCAATGCGATGGCCGAGGCTCAAACCATGAATATTGCCGTGACGGTGGAGAGAAACGGCGGAACGGAACCGCGGAACGGAGTTATCACACTGACGGCAGGGGGCAAAACGGCCGAGATAACCGTCACTCAGGATTGCCGCGAGACCATTGAAAGGCCGCAGGGAATGGAGTTGACGGCGACAGAACTCGTTAAACAGATTCACATGGGTTGGAATCTGGGGAACACCCTCGAAGCCATTTTTGAGCCGGGTGTATGGGGCGAGCCGGAAACCGCATGGGGAAATCCCAAAACAACACGCGAACTGATAACGGCCGTCAAGGAGATGGGATTCAACGCCGTCAGATTGCCGTGCAGTTGGAACCAATTCCTCGACGCGGACAACAACATCGACCCCGCGTGGATGGCCCGCGTGAAAGAGGTGGTCGATTACTGTGTCAGCCAGCAGGTCTACGCGCTGCTCAATATACACTGGGATCAGGGCTGGATGGAGGAGCATTGCGGAAAGACCTACATGACCAATGCCGAAATAGACGCGGTGGATGCCAAACTCGCCAAAATATGGACACAGATAGCCACTACGTTCAAAGACTACGACCAATACCTGCTTTTTGCCTGCGGCAACGAGCCCAATGCGGAGAACGAGGCTCAAATGGCGATTCTCGCTCGATACGAGCAGACCTTCGTCGATGCGGTGCGCGCGACTGGCGGCAACAACCGATTCCGCAATCTGATAGTCCAGGGCCCCAACACCAACATGGAGCTGTCATTGGATATAATGAAAATGCCGGAGGATAAAACGCCGGGCAGTCTGATCTTTGAGGTGCACTTCTACTCCCCGTGGTGGTTCGTCTATCCCGACTACAATGAATACTCCACATTCTTCTGGGGCAAAGATTACATCCGATACGGCAAATACGACCATGGGTGGCAGGAAGACGAGTTTCTGGCACTGTTCAGGGATCTGAAAGAAAAATTCGCCGATAACGACATTCCCATGATCGTGGGTGAATTCGGAACGGGGCCAAACGCTCCGAAACTCGACCATATAGATCCGGAATTACTCGACGAGGCCGATGCATCGCGCTGTTACTACCACGGCTTCATGGTCGAAAATTTCAAGAAAAACGGGATGGCTCCGTTCCTGTGGGATACCGGAGGTTTTATCAACAGGCACAACTACACCATCATAGACCAGACGTGCATCGACGCCATTTTCGAAGGAGCGAACAAAGGAAATTATCCGTTTTAAATCCACGTCCGGATGAAAAGAATTACGGCACTGCTGGTGAGCATTGTTGCGACGGCAAACTGCGCGCTCTTTGCTCAGACCACTTTCAGGAACCCTGTTTTGACCGGCATGAATCCCGATCCCAGCATCTGCCGGGTGGGCGACGATTTCTATCTGGTCACCTCGACTTTCGAGTACTTTCCCGGGCTGCCCGTTTACCACAGCAAAGACCTTGTCAACTGGAGGCTGATAGGCCACGCCCTGACCACACCCGAGAGTAATCCGCTGAAAGGCGCCGCCGCAGCATGGGGAGGCCAGTACGCTCCCACATTGCGCTATCACGACGGCATGTTCTACGTCATAGGCACCAACTACGGCGGCGAGGGTTCGCGGGGGATCTCGTACGTGAGTGCAAAAGACCCCGCCGGGCCGTGGTCGGATCCGATATGGATCGGAGAGTGGTATGTCGACCCGTCGCTGGAATTCATAGACGACACCGTTTATTACCTCAGTCCCGACAATGCAGGCAGTTTCCTGCTGGGTACGATCGACCTGAAGACAGGTAAGTTCATCGAACCGCTACGCAAGGTGGCCGCCGGTTTGGGCGGTTCTTCTCCCGAGGGTCCCCATCTTTATAAGGTGAACGATTACTACTACATCCTGTCCGCCGAAGGAGGAACGGGCTACGAGCACCGTGAAGTGATACAGCGAAGCAAATCACCCTGGGGCCCATACGAACCGAGTCCCGTCAACCCCGTGCTTTCCAACATGAGCGTTCCGGAGCATCCTTTCCACGCGATAGGTCATGCCGATCTCGTAGAGCTCAAAGACGGCTCCTGGTGGGCGGTTTGCCTGGGAATCCGTCCGCGTAACGGCAGGTATCAACATCTGGGACGCGAGACTTTTCTGGCACCGATTACATGGGATGCCGACGGATGGCCGAAAGTGGGTACGGACGGCATCGTCGAAGAGGAGTTCCCGCGTCCGAACCTGCCGGTACACGTGTGGGAAAAAGACCCCGTACGGGACGAGTTCGACGGCGGTACATTGAACCTGTACTGGCAATTCCTGCGAAACCCCTATGCCGAAGACCGGTCGCTCACAGAAAGGCCCGGCTACCTGCGCCTCAACGGCTCGAAACGCGATTTCAGCCAAAACGACTCGCCCGCATTCATCGGCAGACGGCAAACCGCTTTCGACATAACAGCCTCCACGAAAATGGACTTCGATCCCACAGCCGAGAACGAAGAGGCGGGACTTGTGGTCAGAGCGGACGATAAGAACCACTACGATCTGCTCGTCACCCGCCGCAACGAAAAGAGGGTCGTGATGCTCCGCAGGTATTTACAGGACAAGGTGGCCGGGGAGAGCTGCAAGGAGATACCCGACGGAGAGGTCGTGTTGAGTATCGAAGCCACCGATTCGGAGTACAAATTCCTTGTGCAACCGCAGGGCAAAGAGGCTCAGCTGATCGGCACGGCCTCCACAAAAGATCTATCCAACGAAATGGTCGGGGGCTTCACCGGAGTGTTCATCGGCATGTACGCCTCGGGGAACGGCAAACCGAACACGAATCCGGCCGATTTCGACTGGTTCGATTTCGAGGAAAATCCGGAAATACGATTCGAAAATACCATAAAAGTCGAAGCCACCGACTCCGATGAAACCGTCATCGAAAAAGCTGCCCATGTCGTTCCCTCCCCCAATCAACTTGCGGCATTGCAGAATGAATTCATCGCTTTCATACACTTCGGCCCCAACACCTACACCAAAACCGAGTGGGGTAACGGAATGGAAGACCCCGGAGTGTTCGACCTGAAAAAACTTGACACCGACCAGTGGTGCGAAGCCATGAAAGCCGCCGGCATGAAGATGGTGGTGCTCACGGCCAAACATCACGACGGTTTCGTGTTGTGGCAAAGCCGCTACACAAAGCACGGAGTCATGTCCACCGACTTCGAAGGAGGCAAAGGCGATATCCTTAAAGACCTGTCGGCCTCCTGTCGGAAGTACGGACTCAAACTCGGTGTTTATCTCTCGCCGGCCGATCTGTACCAGATCGAACACCCCGACGGACTGTACGGCAACCTGAGCCCGTACACCGAACGAACCATTCCGCGCGAGATTCCGGGACGCCCGTTTGCCAACCAAACCAAATTCAGGTTCGAGGTGGACGACTACAACGAGTATTTCCTCAACCAACTCTTCGAAGTGCTCACCGAATATGGCCCCGTGCACGAAGTGTGGTTCGACGGCGCGCACCCCAAAACCAAGGGCGGACAAAAATACAACTACTCCGCCTGGCGCGAGCTTATCCGCACGCTGGCCCCCGAGGCCACCATATTCGGACGGGAAGACATCCGCTGGTGCGGCAATGAAGCAGGACACACGCGCCAGACGGAGTGGAACGTCATTGCCGCCTATACGGACGACCCGCGTGGGATGAACGAATACATGGATCTTCACGGCGATCTCGGCTCACAACACACATTGCTGAACAAAGAGAAGCCATACTATCTGCATTACCAGCCCGCCGAAACCAACACCTCCATCCGCGAGGGTTGGTTCTACCGCGACGATACCCATCAGCGAACCCGTAACGCCGACGATGTGTTCGACATCTACGAGCGATCCGTGGGCGGAAATTCCATCTTCCTGCTGAACATTCCGCCAACGCGCGAGGGCAATTTCTCTCATGTGGATGTAGCCGTGTTGAAAGAGACCGGAAGGCGCATAGAAGAGACGTACGGACACGATCTGCTCGAAGGCGGCAGTGTGAACACAGAGGCCGAAGGGATTGTGGTATCCGTGCCCGGGCCCGTCACTTTCAACCGTATCGCCCTGCGGGAAGATATCGCGACCCGCGGAGAACGCGTGGAGAAACATGCGGTGGATGTGTGGACGGACGGAGGGTGGAAGGAAATTGCGCAGGCCACCAACATCGGGTACAAACGAATACTCCGCTTTCCCGAAGTAACTGCCGACAAGATCAGAATACGCATCGTCGAATCACGCCTCGATCCGGCGATCGCCCGCATCTCCGCCCACTATTACCGCAAACATCCACCACTGCTGAGTGCCGAAAGGGACTCGGAAGGATCGGTGACAATTTCGGCCCAATCGAGCGATTTCGACTGGAGCAACTGGAACAATACGGAGACCGGAGTGCGCCGCAAATCGGATAACACCGCAAAAACGGATAATAAGGATTATACGATATACTACACCACCGACGGAAGCGAACCGAACGAAAAATCGAAGATATACACGGCTTCTTTCGACATGAGGGGCGGAGAGTTGAAGGCCATGGCGTACATCGACGGCGAAAAGGGTGCGGTGTATCACGAGCGCTTCGGTTTGCTAAAAAAAGGATGGAAACAGCCGGACGCCGACAGTGGCACAAAGGCCCTTGTCATCGACCTCGGGAGAGCTGAAAAGCTGGCCGGTTTTGCCTACACCCCGCTGCGGCAACAGGCTGAAAATATGGTCGTGGAGGGAATTTTCCAGATAAGTACCGATGGCAGGGAGTGGAAAGAGGTGGAGAGTTTCAGCTTCGGGAATCTTGTCAACGATCCGACCAGGCGCTATCATTATTTCGGCACACCGGTGAAATCCCGCTACATACGCCTCGTGCCCGGCCGGACGGTCTCCGACGGAAGTATAGGAAGTATAGGAAGCATCGACGAATTGGACATTTATTAATCATACGTTTTTCATGAAAACAATCAAACGTTTTTTATTAGTAACGACCCTGGGGGTTAACGTTTTGTCGCTCGATGCACAGGAGTTGTATATCGGCGCAAACTACCATCCGCACGACGATAAAAACATCGAAAAGATAAAGAACGATATCCGTCTTATGAAAGAGGCCGGTTTCAACGTCACCCGTCTGGGCCATCTGGCATGGGACAGCTACGAACCTGCCGAAGGCGTATTCGACTTCGAATGGTTCGACTCGGTGATGGATCTGATGGCCGACGCAGGCATAGGTGTCGTTCTCGACATCGCCACCCGTCCGGCTCCCCTGTGGCTGCACCACAAATACCCATCGGTGAGCGTTACCGACGCCGAAGGGAACAGGTTGTATCCCAACCACCGCTATATGGACGATGTGGGCGACCCGATGTATCAGCAGTACGCCATGCGCTATGTCGACACCCTGTCGAAACGCTATGCAAAACACCCTGCCCTGCTCGCATTCGGCATAGATAACGAACCGGGCGACGGCCCGATCTCCTACTCCGAAACGGTACGCCGGCGGTTCGTCGAATGGTTGCAGGATAAATACACCTCCACCGACAACCTCAACGAAGCGTGGGACACACAGCGCTGGTCGCGAAGGATCAATCTGTTCGACGAGGTGGGACTGCCCGCTTCAGGAAACATCAAGGGCGCGCCCGAGAGAGTGCTCGATTTCCGCCGGTTCATATCCGATGAGGTGGGCGGCTTCTTCCTGAAAGTGATCGACAGGGTAAACGAGAATGCCCCGGGTGTGTTGCTCAACACCAACGCCTGGTATTACAGTCCCCTGAAATACATGGATTACGCCCCCGTGGCCTACTCCGGAAAAATGACCCGTCAGGGCAACGGCTTCTATCCGGGTCCGTCGCTGATCACCAATTGGGGCGTGGCGGATGCCCTGTTCGGCATTACCCGCATCCAGTTCGAAAGCAACAACCCCTTCTGGTGCTCCGAGTTCACCACCATGACCGCCGCCCCGGGTTCCATCCGTAAATCGGCCTACGCCACCCTGATGTACGGCAACCAGATGGTGTGCGGCTGGACGTGGCAGAGCATGCACGGCGGCGAAGAGCAATATCTGCAAGGGATGATGGACTGGGACGGCATCACCAACCGCAAGTATGACGAATACAAAAAGATCGCCTCGGAATTCAGCAAGATCGAGAAATACTTCCCATATCGTTTGCAGGCCGAAGTGGGTCTTGCCTTCTCTTTTCCCAGCCAGATCGCAGGCAGCTACTTTCCCGAACCGCATCAGGATCAGGTGCAGGCGTGCTTCGGTATGTTCTACCATCGCAATATGGACGTTCGGATACTTGACATCGGCCACAGCACGCTCGATTATAAACTACTCTTCATTCCCGGCGTAACGGTTATGGACGAGTCTACGGCCGCCAAAATCCGCGACTACGTCAAGAACGGGGGAACGGTCGTCATGACCGCCAACTCGGCCGTGGTCGACGAAACCGGCAAGGTGTTCTCCACAACACGTCCCGGGCGGTTGAGCGACGTTTTCGGCATACGTGTAGCCGGATTCGAAGAGACCGAGGTTATGAACGAACTCTCTGAGAAAGCATATAAAGGCAAAAAAATCGGACTCGTCTACAAAGATAAAGCGATAGACACGGAGTCCGTCCGCTTCGACGTGATAGAGCCCCAGGGTGCCCGGGTGCTGGCAAGTATCACAACCCTGAACAGAGATTATCCCGTCGTAACCTCCCATGAATACGGCAAGGGAAGAGCCATCTACGTGGGCCTGCCTGCAAAAGGAGAGGTGCTCAACCCGATACTGGAGGAGCTGATCGCCGAGCTCTCCATCCCCAAAGGCCCCGAAGTGCCGGACGGAGTGATGGCGCGCAACATCGACAAGAACCATGTGCTCTACTTCAACACAACGGGCGAACCGCAGACAGTCGAGATCGAAGGAAAAGCCGGAAGCATCCTCTTCGACAGGGAGTACTCCGGCACGCTTACCATACCGCCGTACGAGCCGGAGTTTATCGAGCTCAGGTGATGGATGGATGGATGGATGGACGGGCAGACCGATCCGCAAATACCGACATAGCAAAAAAAACACTCACATGAAAAAGATCATTTACCTCCTGTCGGCAGCCATGATTCTGTCATGCCAATCAGGAAAGAAGAGCGGCAACATCGACTCCGTGGCATCGCCCGAGGGAACGGAGGTTTTTCAGGACAACTGGCAGAACATAGCCGAAAATTACAAATTTCCCGAATGGTTTGTCGACGCCAAATTCGGTATCTTTATCCATTGGGGCCCTTATGCCGTACCCGCATTCGGAAGCGAATGGTATCCCCGCCACATGTATCAGAAAGAGGATAACGTCTATAAACACCATATCGAGACGTGGGGCCCGCAGGATAAATTCGGCTACAAAGATTTCATTCCGCTGTTCAAAGCCGAAAAGTTCGACGCCGACGAGTGGGCGGATCTGTTCAGCAGATCGGGTGCCAGGTATGTTGTCCCCGTGGCCGAGCATCACGATGGATTCGCCATGTACAACAGCGACCTGAATGAATGGAACGCCGTGAAAATGGGCCCGAAGAGAGATATCGTGGGGCTGCTGAAAAAAGCCGTCGAAAAGAGAGGTCTCGTTTTCGGGGTATCCAGCCACCGCGCGGAAAATGCCTGGTTCTATAACGGGGGTATGCAGTTCCCGTCGGACGTGCAGGATATGAACATCTCGCTGTACGGCCGCCGCTACGACAACGAACAATACACCGAGGAGCTCGCCCGGGAATGGCTTGCCCATACATACGAGTTGATCGACAAATACCAACCCAAACTGATTTGGTTCGACTGGACGGTCAGCAACCCCGTCCTGATGCCATACTTCAACAAATTCATGGCCTACTACTACAACAATGCACTCGACTGGAAAGAGGAGGTGGTGGTCAACACCAAGCAGGGGTACCCCACCGACGTGCACGTGTGGGATGTGGAGCGCGGAAAATCGGGGAAAATGATGCAATTTCCATGGCAAACGGATACGGCGGTGGGCAAAAGATCGTGGTCGCACATCGACGGAGAGGAGAATAAAACTCCCGGACAAATCATACACGACCTGATAGATATAGTCAGCAAAAACGGGAATCTGCTGCTCAACATCGGCCCCCGAGCAAACGGAACGATCACCGAAGAACAAAAAGCGGTTCTCCTCGACATCGGCCGGTGGCTCGAAGTGAACGGTGAGGCGATCTACGGAACCCGCTGTTGGAAAAAGTTCGGAGAAGGAGATACGGAGCCCACAAAAGGGTCTTTCTCGGACAATGAAGCAACGGCCTACACCGCTGAGGATATTCGCTTTACCACAAAAGGCAACGACTTCTATGCCATAGCCCTGAATTGGGGCGAAGACGGATTACTCATAAAATCGCTGAACAGGGAGACTGTGGCCGATGCCCGGATCCTTAACGTCGGCCTCCTGGGTTCGAACGAGAAGATAAGTTGGGAGCAAACCGACGAGGGTCTGAGATTGTCCTTCCCCAAAAACAGACCATGCGAACATGCCTACGCTTTCAAAATATCTTTCGACAAGAGTGTGGGTGAACATCTCGAATCGGAGGCGGTGAACGAGGTGATGAAGCACGGGGCGTAAAGACTGCCGCAACAATTAACAATCAACATCTGTGAAAAGGTCTATTTCGCCGCGCTCGACTTTGTGGTACATGTCGGCCAGGGTGGCGACCACGGGCGAGATCATCTCGACCACCTCATCCGTGACTTCGGCGCGCTCGCCTTTCATACGATAAAGCATCGCGGCGTACAACGCCCTGAAAGTAAGCTCGATATCGCTGATCTCTTCGCGTCCCAAGGTCTTGCGCAGTGCCGGCAGCGACGGAGCCAAAAGTGCGAACAGCTCGCGATAGCAGCGTCCCACCGGCTGCTCCGTAAGCATCAGGTGCAGATCGTTTATCTCGCCGACCAGATGCAGTGTGTGGTCGAGGTGCCCACCCTCGGCCTTGCCCTCTTTTGTCAACAGTTCGGCGATCTCCATGTACCATTCGAGTGCCGAAAGTTTCCACTCGTCGGTGCCGTCGCGCGGAGCCACCAATGCCTCGAAAACGGCCCGCGGATCGAACTTCATCGCGCGCAGCAAATCCTCCAACTGCCAGATATACAGAATGTACTCGGCAATGTTCTCGTCGCGCTTCTGTCGTGCGATGTCCATGAGCCGCGCCCTTAGATGGAGAGTATCCTGACCGTTTGCAGCAGCCCGCGGTCGATCGGTTTGTCGTCACGGATGGCCTGCGAGAATGGTACGTGCACCAACTCCTCGTCGTCGATGCCGATCATGATGTTGCGTTGGCCATCCAACAATGCTTCGACTGCAGCCTGCCCCATGCGCGAGGCGATGATGCGGTCGTACGCCGTGGGCGAACCCCCGCGCTGGATGTGTCCGAGGATCGTCACGCGACTGTCGAACTGCGGGTACTCTTTGCGCACACGTTCGGCCAGGCCTATGGCGCCGCCGGTCGCCTCACTCTCGGCCACCAGCACGATCGACGAATTCTTGTCTTTTCGGAAACCGTTTTCGATCAGATCTGCCAACTGGTCGACTTCGGTCGCAATCTCGGGGATTATCGCCGCCTCGGCCCCCGTCGCGATTGCGCCGTTCAGGGCCAGAAAACCTGCGTTGCGGCCCATCACCTCGACGAAAAAGAGCCTCTCGTGCGACGAAGCCGTGTCGCGCAGCCGGTCGACCGCCCACACGATGGTGTTGAGCGCCGAGTCGTAGCCTATGGTTGTGTCGGTGCCGAACAGGTCGTTGTCGATCGTGCCGGGCAGTCCCACTATGGGTATGTCGTACTCCGCCGCGAAGATCCGTGCACCGGTCAGCGAACCGTCGCCGCCGATCACAACCAGCGCGTCGATCTTGTGCCGGAGCATGTTGTCGTACGCCCTCTTGCGGCCCTCTTTGGTTTCGAACTCTTTCGAGCGCGCGGTTTTAAGTATCGTGCCGCCCTGTTTGACTATGTTGGAGACGTTGTTCGTCTTGAAATCGACAATCTCGTCGTCGATCAGCCCCTTGTATCCGCGCATGATGCCTTTCACCTTCAGCCCGTTGTAGATGGCTGTGCGGGTGACGGCGCGAATTGCGGCATTCATCCCCGGCGAGTCGCCTCCCGAGGTGAGTATACCCACGCATTTTATCTTTTTCATATATCTCTCTCCTCTCTTTGTTTTCGGTTACGCTTTTATTCCGTAAAAACAGCGTTTCGGAGAATCGACCTTACCTTCAGCAACGAGTTTCTTGATGGCTTTGTCGACATCGGCTTTTGCCAGGCCTGTTTCCGTTGCAATCTCACCGGCCTTTTTAGGCCCTGCGGCGAGAGCTTTCAATACTTTTTCTTCCATGATTGCAAAAAGTTTTACGCTACAAAGATAGTGTATATTTCGCATAAAAAAACCGCCCCCCGATCGGGAGGCGGCCACTGCTATTTTACCTGTTTTATAACGGCTTCGAATGCCTTCGGGTGGTTCATTGCGAGGTCGGCCAGCACCTTGCGGTTAAGGTCGATATCCTTCTTGGCGAGCCTCCCGATAAATTCCGAGTAGGTCAATCCGTGCATGCGCGCGCCGGCGTTGATACGCTGGATCCACAGGCTGCGGAAAGTCCTCTTTTTGTTTTTGCGATCGCGGTATGCATACTGCAAACCCTTTTCGACCGTGTTTTTGGCAACAGTCCAAACGTTTCCCCGTGATCCAAAGTTACCTTTGGCGAGTTTTAAAACTTTTTTCCGTCTTGCCCTCGATGCTAC
>QMCE01000135.1_pt1 | contig 41351 bp, 35 predicted proteins | sample 1821851 | NCBI WGS metagenome assembly QMCE01 (sample SAMN09453174, study PRJNA476694) | Termite gut metagenome, whole genome shotgun sequencing project. | isolation source: worker | host: Odontotermes sp. | place: South Africa:Pretoria | collected 2016-01-28 | reverse complement strand
TTGTTCGCTTTTCCCCTCCGGGCTTCCTTACGGAAGTCTTCCGCCTCGTCCTTCACTTCGTTCAACTTCGGCGTAATGACCGGGGGATCCAAGGAAGAGCAAGTTTGGATACTGAAACTACTTCCAAATTAGTCGGCACATATAGCCGTCAATTGCAGGAAAACCATTATATTTATCTCCGTTAGATCCAAATATTATTCTACTAACAACACTTTGATCTAACAAAGCCTTTCTATTATTAAAACGCTGAATTTATATTATTTTCCGAAGAAGTCTAATATCTCAGATTATGTGAACCGCCCTACTTTCCAATTCATGGAGCCGGTGAAAACCGGCTTTATTTATCGCCGGTTTTGTTACGTTACTTAAACCAGAATCAAGGCGAGGAGAGCGAGGGCGGCGAGCGCCACTCCGATAGAGAGCATCACGGAATTTTGCCCGGATTTGCAACCACAACAACAGGAACCGGCCTCTTCTTTCGGCGGCGCAAAAAGCACATAGGCAATTCGCAAATAATAAACGGCCGCCACCAAAGAAAGCGCAAAGCCGAAAATCGCAACCGTAATCATTTGAGCGGAAAAAAGACCGGCAAATAAATTAAACTTTGCGAGAAACCCGGCTGCAGGCGGAAGGCCGGCGAGAGAGGCCAGGCACACCGCCGCCGCGAGAGCCGGAAGCGTTTTCTTTCGCCCGGCACCGCGCAACCCTTCGAGAGTTTCCTTTTCATCGTTCTTGCCCGAAAATGCCGCGATTCCGGCAAGCGCCCCCGCAGAAGCGATCGCGTAAGTGATGAGGAAATAAACCATCGGCCACAAATAAACCGAACCTCTCTGCAAATAAGCCGGGAGCAGCAAACCAAGCACAATAAAGCCCGCATTCATCACCGCGGAAAACGCGAGAATCCGGCGGACGGAATTTTGAGCGAGCCCCGAGAACGCGCCGATGACAATCGAAAGAACCGCGACTGCCACGAGAATTTTCCCGAGAAGCGGCGATGAAAGCGTCACGGAAATCGGTTCGGAGAGGTTCCAGGCCGAAGCCGCTCCGGAGGGAGTGACGAGGCTTCCGAGCATCACCGAAGCGAGAGCGGCGAGCGCACCCACTTTAACGACGGCCGCCATAAATGCCGTGACCGCGACCGAAGCGCCGCGATAAACGTCGGCGACCCAGAAATGCACCGGAGCGGCGCCCGCTTTGAACAAAAGCCCGAATACCGCGAGGATCAGACCCGCGTTGTAAAGAAACCCGCGCCCTTCGAGAACCGCAGAACTCATGTGCGTACTTCCGGTCGCGCCGTAAATCAGCGACATTCCATACAGATACACCGCGCTGAACACGGCACCCGTCACAAAGTATTTAAACGCGGCCTCGTTCCCGTTACGGTCTTTCCGGCGAAGCCCCACAAGCCCGTAAACCGGAAACGCCGCGAGTTCCATGCCGATAAAGAGGGAAAGAAAATCCACCGCCTGAGTCATGATCAGCGCACCGCAGCCCGCGAGCAACAAAAGCCCGTAAGGCTCGCCGCCTTTCGCTTTTTCACGCGAAAGCGTTGTCTGCACAGCGCCGAGCCCGAGAAACGTGCAAAAGAGAATGGTCCAGCCGAGATACCGCCGGAACGGATCCATCGCAAAGGTATTATAAGCTACACCATCCGCGGTGGCAAAAAACGAAAGTGCGGAAAACAAAATAAACACAGCCCCAATCCAGGGAATCACGCGGTGCTTATTTTCATTTTTCAAAAACGGTTCGCAGGCGAGAGAAACGAGCGCCCCGAAAGCGAGCAAAACGATCGGTAAAAAATTCATTAAATTACTGGACATTTTCAATTTCCTCCGCCTCATCGGCCACACTGTCGGTTTCATCGAGGATACTTTCCGGAGGGGGTTCCCGGTAAGCGAGGGTATCAATAATCGGAGCCGGACGCACCCCCAAATAAATCGCAAGCAAAAGCATCGGCAACACCGCAAGCACTTCTGCCGGCGTAATTTTGGTTTCGCCTTGAACTTCCGCCGGTTTCCCGAAAATAACCGCCGCAATTAAACGAAGCATATACGCGGCCGAAAGCACAATGCAAACCCCGGCAATCAACGCGGGCAAAGGCCCGGCATTCCAAAGCGAAACCAGCACGAGAAATTCACCCACAAAACCCGCTGTTCCCGGAACGGCCACCGCCACAATGCCCGCAAACCCGAACAGGAACCCGAATACCGGAGAACTTTTCACCAGGCCGCCCATTTTGCCGAGTTCTCTGGAACCGGAAAACCGCTCGGCAATGCCGATCAAAATAAAGAGCGCACTTGCCGATAACGCGTGAGCCACGAGCAACACCAGCACCGCAGGGGTCGAAGTTTCCGAAAGCACAAAGAGCCCGGCCATCGCAAGGCCCAAATGCCCCATGGAACTAAAGGCAAGAAGTTTTTTCGCATCGGTGGCGCGAAGTGCTACGAGCGCGCCGTAAACGGTCGTAATCAACCCGAGCCAAATAAAAACGGAGGTCAAGAAACTTGAGGAAAGGAGCGGGAGCCCCCAGAACAAAAAGCCGTAAATCCCTGCTTTGGACATGGCTCCGGTCAAAATCGCCGAAACGGGAGCCGGCGCTTCCGCATACGTTTGCGCTTGCCAACCGTGGAACGGGAAAATCGGAGACTTCACGAGAAACGCGAGCGCAAAGCAAACGAGCAAGAGATTCCGCGTGCTTTCCGGAAGCGAGAGCATGATCGTAATCAGTTCAAACGGAGCAGAACTTTCCGCAAGCGTCATCAAGTACCAGAGCCCCATCAAAAGCGGAGCCGAACCGGCGAGCGTGAAAATCGCAAACCGGAGCGCGGCTTTTTTCCTTTCCGCACCGCCGTAAGAGGCGATGAGCATCGCCGCCGGAAAAACCATCGCTTCAAAGAAGAAGAAAAAGAGCACCGCATCGGCCGCAAGGAACATGCCGTTCATCGCCCCGAGAAGCGCAAAAACGCCGATGGCAAAATTCCGGTAATTGCTCCCGAAAGAATCCCGGCCAGCCACGAGGGCGGCGAGCGAAACCAGAGAGGAGACAAACACGAGCCACATGCTGAAACCGTGAGAAGCGAGCGCGTAATATACGGAAATGTTCGCGCCCGGCACAAAAAACCATTCCACAGGTTCGGTGATCGCCGCGCCGCGAAGCAAAAGCCCGATACTCGCAACGGCGAAAACGGAACCGAACACCGCCGCCAGGCGAAACGCCGATTTGGAATCCTTACCGGAAGCCGCTACCATCAAAAGTGCGGCGATAAAAGGAGCCAGAGTCAAAAAATGCAGCAACATTTAAATTCCTCCACAAAAAACGGCGAGAGCGAGAACCAAAATCATTCCCGCAAAACTGAGCCCCACCTGAACGCGAATTTTCCGCGCCTGAATCGAGCGAACACCTTCGCCTAAAATTTCGGCCATGCCGCCGATAAACCATTGAATCAGCATTACAAACGAGTTAATCGCTTTATCACAAACCCAGGCCAGCGCGCGCACTGGAACGAGAACGCAGTAATAATGCAACTTGTCAAAGAAGAACGTCCAATCGCCGCCGAGGCCGCGGGGAACCGTATCGTCTTTGGTTTGCGGCACCGGGCGCATAAAGAGTTTCCAAGCGATAAAAATCCCGAGGAACGCCGCGAGCGTGCCGAGAAGCGCAAATATCCACGGAGAAAGATGAGGCCCGTGCACGCCTTCGAGCGCCATCACCTGAGCCGCACCCACCACCGGAGCGAGCCAGTTCTTAAAGAGATCGGCACCCGGAATCAAGCCCGCCCAAAGAAATCCGGCAAAAGCGGAACCGACCGTCAGAATCAGCATCGGGACCATCATGCTTGAGGGAGATTCGTGAATGTGCGCTTCGGTTTCGGCGGAACCGCGGTATTTTCCGAAGAGCGTAAGAATCACAAAACGCGTCATGTAAACGGCGGTAATAATCGCCGTCAGGAGCGCCAAACCGTAGAAAATGGGGCCAGTGACCGGCGCGGAGGCATACAGCTTTTCAAGAATCAAATCTTTCGACCAAAAACCCGCAAAACCGGGGAATCCGATAATCGCAAGCCAACCGAAGATCAAAACGAGAGCCGTGAGCGGCAACTTTTTGAGAAGCCCGCCCATGCGCCGCATGTCCTGTTCCCCGGAAAGCGAGTGAATCACGGCACCGGCCCCGAGGAAAAGAGCCGCTTTGAAAAACGCGTGAGTAAACACATGGAAAATCGCCACATCAAACGCCGCCACGCCGACAGCCATAAACATAAAACCGAGTTGCGAAATCGTGGAGTAAGCGAGGAGTTTCTTAATATCGTTCTGGAAAAGCCCGGCCACCGCCGCCCAGAAAGCCGTGGCGAGACCCACGAGCGCAATCACAAAAAGCACATCCGGGAGAACGGCAAACATTCCCGAAAGGCGGGCGAGCAAATACACGCCCGAAGTCACCATCGTAGCCGCATGAATCAATGCGGAAACCGGTGTCGGACCGGCCATCGCATCCGGGAGCCAGGTGAGAAGCGGAATCTGTGCGCTTTTGCCGGTACAGCCGAAAAAAATCAGGAACCCGGCCAAAGAGAACCACTGGAGATTTTCCTTTACCAGCGCGGAAAGATCCGCACCGGAAAACAGGCTAAGCAATTCCGGATAACTGAGAAGCGCGGAACCGCCGATAGAAACCAGCACGAGCATGCCGAGTAAAAACCCGAGATCACCCACGCGGTTCACGATAAAAGCTTTATTGGCCGCCGCCACATTTTTTTTGTCGGCATTCCAAAACCCGATCAGGAGATAAGAACAAAGCCCGACCCCTTCCCAACCGAGGAACGTGAACGGCAGAGAATCGGAAAGCACGAGTACAATCATGCTGAACAGGAACAGATTTATGTAAGAGAAGAAACGGACAAACCCGCGGTCTCCGTGCATGTAACCTGTGGAGTAAAGCGTAATCAAGGCCCCGATGCCGGTGACAAACAAAAGCATGGTCCGGGAGAGTCCGTCGAAAAGGAATCCGAAGTTTACGCTAAACCATCCGGTATCTATCCAGGAACCGAGCGTTTCCCGGAACCCTTCCGCCGGCATGTTCCACGCGAGTGCCACCGTCGAAATAAAACTGAGGAACGGAAACAGAACCGCGAGCGAACCCGTAATTCCTTCCGGAGCTCCTTCTTCGGAAGAGGAAGAAACGAGAGAAATCACGCCTAAAACAATCGCCCCCAAAAGAGGAAAAAGCGGTATTAACCAAAGAGGTATCGTATTCACTTGCTATCCCTTCATGTTTGAGTAATGGTCCACATCCACGCTTTCCTGATTCGTGTAAATCAGAATCAAAATCGCAAAACCCACGCAGGCTTCCGCGGCCGCCACGGCAATCGTGAAAAGCGGCACCACTTGCCCCGTGATGCTCATCGCCGCCGGAAGCGTTTTGGAAAAACCGATCAGACTTAGATTCACTGCGTTCAGCGCAAGTTCCACTCCCATCAGCACAAAAAAGACATTGCGCCGCGTGAGTACCACCGCAAGCCCGATCACAAAAATGAATAACGCCAAAAACTGAATATAAACGGCCTGTAATTCCATTAGCGAACCTCCTCCGGAGCGGTATCCTTTTCCGGCGTTCCTAAACGTTTTTTTGCGAGAAGCACCGCTGCCGCCATTGCCGAAAGGAGCAAAAGCCCGATCGCTTCAAACAGGATAAAGTAACCCGGCCCCTCCGCGCTCATGTCAAAAAGGGTCGCCGAAGTCAGCGCCACGGAACCCCGCACCGCGCCCGCATGAAATTCAAGCGGAGTGGAAATCAGCACAAAGGCGAGAAGCCCGGCGAGTACGAGAATCGCCGGCAACACAAAAATCGAAACCCGGTCAAACCGCGGCGTAACGGCATCTTTTGCCGCATTCAGCACCATGATCACGAACGTGAGAAGCATCATGATCGCGCCGGCGTAAACCATCACCTGCACCACGCCAATGAAAGGGCTCGCGAGAAGCCCGTAAATGCCCGCGAGGGAAACCATGGTGACCACGAGAGAAAGCGCGCCGTATAGAGGATTTTTGGACAGGAACACACATACGGCGCTCCCGGCGGCAATCAGCCCGAGCAACACAAAATAAATCATCGGTAACATTAGTAAACCCTCAACTTCCAGCTTTCCAGAGCCTGCTGATTCCTGATTCCCCCCGGAGCCGCCTGACTCAAAACATCGTTTTGAGAATAGTCGTTCGGGTTCCACTGTGTTAAAGTTTCCAGATTCGCGATAAAATCTTCACGGGTGCGGTGCACATAACTCGTATCGCAGGTATCCATGCGAATCGCATCGACAGGGCAGGCTTCCACGCAAAGCCCGCAGAATACGCACACCAGATGATCGATTTCAAAACGCGAAGGTTTCTTTTCGATGCGGCCGTCGGGAGAGGTACCGGCCTCAATATAAATGCAGTTCGCGGGACAAGCGGCGGCGCACATAAAGCACGCCACACAGCGCGGAGCGCCGTCGGGGCGGAGCATCAGGCGGTGTTTCGCGCGGTAAGTCGGGAGAATTTCCGGTTTCATTTCCGGATAAGGCACCGTCGGAAGCGTTTCATAACGGAAAAACCCGCGAAGGTAATGCTTCATGGTGGTGAAAAGCCCGCGGAACGCCTCGAAAATATAAAGGCGCTCTTTCCAGTTCATCGGTTTTTGTTTGATTTGACGAACCATTATTTGCCTCCTAACACAAGTTTGGCAATCACGGCAGTCACCACCAGGTTAATCAGGGCGATGTTCAAAATCACTTTCCAGCCGAGATGCATCACATGATCGTAACGGAAACGCGGAAGCGTCCAGCGCACCCAAATCCAAACCCAGCAGAAGAAACAGGCTTTCACGAGGAGCGTGAGAAGCTGAATCAAAGCGGTTCCGAAAGCCACGCCCGCGCCGTAAACCATCTCTCCGTTGATGAGCGTGTATTCCGGGTGAAAAAAGAGCGCGGATAAAACCCCAAGCACCGCCACCACAGGGACAGCCACCCAGGCGATGAGTTTGTAAAGAGAATACTCGCGAAGAATGACTTCCTTATTCGAAGCGGAACTGGTTTTATACCAGCGGGAATAACGGTAAATCATGTGCAGGAATGCAAGCAGCGCAAGCACAATCAAACCGCAAAGCACGCCGAGCGAAATACCCACATTGGCTTGAATCGTGGACATTTCCACAAACGGCACCGAGTAACCGCCGAGAAAAAGACACGCCACCAAAATACTGTTGATACCGATGTGGCTGTATTCACCCATGTAGAACAAACCGAACTGCATCGCGCCGTATTCCGTATGGAAACCCGCCACCAGTTCGGGTTCGCCTTCCGCCACGTCGAAAGGAGCGCGGCCGGTTTCGGCAATCATGGCAATCAAAAAGCAGAAGAACGCCACCGGTTGCGCGACAATTCCCCAAACATGGGCATCTTGCCACGCGATAATTTCATCAATCCGGAAACTGCCGGCGAGAAGAAGCATGCCCATCAAAGAAAGCCCGAGGCACACTTCGTAACTGATGGTCATCGCACTCGTGCGGAGCCCGCCGAGAAGCGAGAACTTCGAGTTCGAAGCCCAGCCGGCGAGAACGGCACCGTAAGCCGAAAGGGAAGATAAACCGAACAGCAAAAGCACGCCCACTTCGGTATCCACCGTCTGTCCGGGAATCCGGATCACCGCATCGCCGAACGTGAAAACCATCGGGGCAAACCAGGGAATCACGCAAGGGGAAATCAGCACAATCGCAAACGGAATCGCCGGAGCGAGCGCAAACAAAATCCGGTGTACGTGACTCGGCGCATAAACTTCCTTGAAAAAGAGTTTCAAGCCGTCACAAGCGTTCTGCACCCATCCGAACAAACGAATCCGCCCGAAATAGGGGATTTTGAAGTAGGAACGGTTCGGACCCTGACGGTCCTGAATAAAACCCGCGCCGCGCCGTTCCAGCGGAATGAGCAAAAGGATAAAGCCAATCGGGACAAAAGCAAAAGCGAATTTGGCAATCGTAATTGCCCATTCGAGCCAGTGTCTGGAAGTAAGGATTTCCATCATACAGAAACTCCATTCAATTTCACGCCGCCACTCCGAACGGATTCATGAGTGAATTCGGCAAAAACGGGAACTTGTTCGCGCAGTTTCAAAAACACTTCGGAGGCACTCGAAAACGGCTCACCGGAAAGCATTCCGAGCACCCGGAACGCAGGCATCGGATCTTCGGAAGGGGCCACCGGCGCCGCATTCAATTTTTGTAAAAATCCGTTGCAGTTCACCATGGTACCCGAAACTTCGCTCCAATGATTTACACCGATACGCACCGTGCCCGCTTGAGTGGTCGCATTTTCAAATGCGGAAAGCGCCACGCGGTTCGGAATTGCGGAAAGTGCAGACGCGAGAGAAGCATTCTCCCCCCACAAATCCGCATGGACGGTCACGAGCGTTTCAAACTCACCGGCGCGCTTGCATAATTCTTCGGCCGGCGTTTCAAAACCGAGAAGTGCGAAACCTTTCCGGTTCGCCACCGGATCGCCGCTTTTAGCGATGCCGTCGGGAGTTCCCACAGTTTCCAAAGATCCGACAAAAATTTCTACGCGATCCGGGAAAGCGCTTTGTAATTCCTTAGCGGCAAAAGCATCTTCGAGCGTACAGCTCCCGCCGAGAACCACCGCGATTTTTCCGGCGGAAGAAGAAAGCATTTTCGATACCGCAGAAATACTTTCGGATATTTCCCGAGCCGTATTCGGCAAACGGTTTTCCCGGAATTGCAAGTAAGCGAGGCGGCTATCGTTGGAAAGCCAGCTGCGGTTTACTTCCGGATTGCAGCGCGGCATCAGGCGCCAAACAAAACCGTTGTTGTGATCGATCCAAATATTGGCACCGAGGGAATCGTCCATGGAAATACTCGGCGTGCGGGAAAGCATCCACACTCTCTGTTCAAAACGGAAATGCTTTCCGGTCAAAGCGCCGACAGGGCACACATCGGTCACGCAAAGATCGTAAGGGTGATCCAGTTTTTCGCCGGGGAAAACGGAGATGGTGGTATGATCGCCGCGCGCCACCAGTTGAAGCTGTTCATCGTGAGCCACATGGCGCATGAAACGCACACAGCGGTCGCACTGCACGCAACGTTCTTCGTCGAGAATCACGCGCGGTCCGAGATTTGACCTTTGGTATCCGTAAATTCATTCTCCGGAGTGCCGTGATACTGCTTGCCCACGGCGCCGTTCAAACGGGATTCGTTCTGCCCGGAAGTGATGTAGTTTTCCTGCAGGGAGCACTCGCCCGCCTTATCGCAAATCGGGCAATCCAGCGGGTGATTCACAAGCATAAATTCGGAAACCGCTTTCCGCGCGTTTTTCACGCGCGGGCTCGTGACGGGAGTGGCGACTTTCATACCGGCGCGTACCGGCGTGTAACACGCAATCGCAAGCCCCATGCCGCGCGGGTTATCGACTTCCACCATACACTGGCGGCAGTTCCCGGACACGGGAAGATAAGGATGATAGCAAATGTGAGGCGTTTCGATTCCTGCCGTTTGAAGGGCCTCAAGCAAATTGGTATCGCCCGGAACCATCACTTCCCGGTCATCCACGGTAATGGGAACTTTCGGGCTTTTTTCCGTCGGCAATGCCGGCATGTTATAATAATTACTCATATTACCAGAACGCTCCGGGACGAATGTTAAAGTTCAAACGCGGGCTTGACCGCTTGGGATTTTTGGCAATGTATTCTTCAAAGTCGCTGCGGTACTTGGTGATAAACGCCGTCACCGGCATTCCGAGCGCGGGCGCGAGCGGGCAAATCGTAGTACCGTTGTATTGGTCGACAAGGCTTAACAGCAATTCCAAATCGCCGTCGCGGCCGTTCCCGCTCACAATCGCATTTAAAATCCGTTTGGCATAACCCACACCTTCACGGCAAGGGGTACATTGGCCGCAAGATTCGTGAGAATAAAAATTACCGAGGGTATTTAAAATTTGAACCACATCGCGCGTGGTATTAAACGGCGTAATCGCCCCCGAGCCGAACATCGTCTTGAGTGCCGCGAGACTTTCATAATCGAGAGCCGCCCGGGCCGCTTCTTCCGGCAAAAGTACCGGAGTGGAGGAACCGCCCGGAATCACGCCTTTCAATTCACCGTCAATCCCGCCGGCAAATTCGGAAGATTCGAGCATTTCCATCATCGGAATCCCGAGGCGGGTTTCGTAAACGCCCGGTTTCTTCACATCGCCGGAAACGCAGAATACTTTGGTGCCGCCGGCTTTCGGAGTACCGAGAGCGGCGTAAGCCTCCGGAGAATTTTCAAAAATCCACGGGAGAGCCATAATGGTTTCCACGTTATTCACACAAGTCGGGCTCGCCCATGCCCCGCTCACCGCAGGGAACGGAGGTTTCAAACGCGGCTGACCCTTACTGCCTTCGAGCGAATTGATGAGCGCGGTTTCTTCACCGCAAATATAAGCGCCGGCACCGCGATGCACGAAAATATCAAAACAGAAACGGGTGCCGCCGATATTTTCTCCGAGGAGTTTTTCGCGGTAGGCTTCGGAAATCGCCTTGTTCAGCGTTTCGATACACGGGAGAAATTCGCCGCGCACATAAATGTAGGCGTTGCGCGCCCCGAGCGCCCATGCCGCAATAATCAAGCCCTCAATCAAACGATGCGGATCTTCTTTCATCAGAAAGTGATCTTTGAATGTGCCCGGTTCGCCTTCATCGGCATTCACCACAATGTACACCGGCTTTCCGGTATTCCGCGGCACAAAACTCCATTTCATTCCGGTCGGGAACCCCGCACCGCCGCGCCCGCGAAGCCCGGAACGCATCACCGCATCGATCGTTTCAAATTGAGAAAGATCAAAAAGTTTCGACGACACCGTCGAATAACCGCCGAGTTTGCGATAAGTTTCGATACTCTGCGCACCTTTCCCGAAATTTCCCGTACAAACTTTCACCGTATCTGCCATGATCAGCCTGCCTTTTCCGCCGCTTTCGCCGCTGCCGAAGGTTTCGCCATCCGCTCTCCGCAACTCGCCGTCATGCGGTATTCCATGCCGGCTTTTCCCGCGGTATCCTTAAATTCTTTGTCTTTCGGCGAAGGAGTTCCGACCTGTTTCCAGGAAGAATCCTCCAGGCGTTCCACGGCAAGCGCCGTGATTTCCGGAGCCGCCTTCCATGTGAGGGTAACGCCGTCGGCAGAAGCCTGAGCCGAAAGCCCGAGTACCGGAGGAGGAGGCGCGTAATCCGTCACCTGCGCGCGCGCCGAAGCGCCGGGCGCTCCCGGGTGCCCCGAATGCCCGGCGAGTTTACCGCCGAGAGCATCGCGAACCGGTTCTTTTTCCATTTCGGAGGCGCGGTTGCGGCACCAGGCGATAATTTTATCGACCCGTTCCGGAGTGAGAGCCGCGCCCGTTTTTAATGTCAGTTCGCCCGCTTCCACATCGGTTGCGAAGTCATCGTTCACAAGCATCACGGGACCGTTTCCGCAGGCGCCGAGGCACTCCACCTGAATGAGCGTGAAAAGTCCGTCCGGAGTGGTTCCGTTGGTTTTAATCCCGAGGGCATTTTCCGCATAAGCGATGATTTCGGAAGCGCCGCGAATGGAGCAACACATATTCCGGCAGAACTGCAATAAAAATCTTCCGGTAGGCGCGTGCTTATACATCGTGTAGAACGTGGCGACCCCGAGCGCATGCGCCGGAGAACAACCGCAAACCGAAGCCGCCCAGCGGATCGCCTCGCGAGGCACCCAGCCGATAACTTCCTGCGCAATCCAAAGCACCTCAAGGAGCGCGCCCTGAGGGTCCGGGTAACGGGAAAGCAAATCCGCCACGCGAAGTTTCACCGGTTCGTTTTCAAGAAGGGGCGCAATTTCATTCCAAGACGGTTGATTCCGTGATTCATGCACATGCCCAACCTGTTCCGCCGGGGCCGGAAGATCGCCCGCATAAGGTTTCGGACCTTCGGTAAAACGGAGACGGTTATTTGCGACAATATGGAGATTTTTCGGGGCACTCATCGATCCAATTCTCCTGCAATAATATTAAGACTCGAAAGGGTCGCCACCGAATCGGCGAGCATGGAGCCTTCCACCAAATCCCCGAACGCCGCAAACTGAGTAAAGCAAGGCGGGCGCACTTTCACGCGCCAGGGTTTTCCCGTTCCGTCAGAAATCAGCGTAAAGCCGAGTTCGCCGTTCGCGCATTCGGAACTGCTGAAATATTCTCCGACCGGCACGCGAATCCCTTCGGAAACCGTTTTGAACCGCCCGATCAGCGATTCCATATCCTGATAAACCTTATTGTGAGCCGGCACGCGAATGCGCGGGTCTTCCACATTGATCGCTCCGGGTTTCAAACGTTTTAACGCCTGACGCACAATTTTAAGCGATTCTTCCGCTTCGGCGAGGCGCACCATCAAACGGTCGTAAACATCGCCCTGCGTTCCCGTCACCACATCCCAATCGTAAGTTTCATAATCGAAGTAAGGTTCATCTTTGCGGAGGTCGCTCGCCACTCCGGCCGCACGGAGGCACGGGCCGGTCCAACCCCAGGAAATTGCCTGCGCTGCCGAAATTTTCCCCACGCCCGTGGTACGGTCGAGGAAAATGCGGTTGCGGTCAAAGCACGCGTGAATATCGCGCAGATTGCGTTCCACCGTTTTGCAAACTTTCAGAACATCTTCTTCAAAACCCGCGTAGGTATCGCGATAGAGCCCGCCGATCCGCGCAAAGCTATTCGTGAGGCGGGCGCCGGTCAGTTTTTCCCAAATCACCATGGTTTCTTCGCGGCTGTCGAAGAGGTAGAAAAATCCGGTCGTCGAACCCAAGTCCTGAGCCGCCGCCGCTACGCAAATAAAGTGATCGGCAATGCGGGAAAGTTCGTTGATAATCACGCGGAGTACTTTCGCACGTTCGGGAAGCTCCACACCGAGCATGCCTTCCACCGCGCGGCAATACGCGATATTGTTCATCATCGCCGAACAGTAATTCAAACGGTCGGTAAACGGAATCACCTGTTGCCAGGTACCCTGTTCCGCCATCTTTTCAAACCCGCGGTGCAGGTAACCGATTTCGGAGGTCAGCGCCACGATCGTTTCGCCGTCGAGAGCGGTCAAATAACGTAAAGCCCCGTGAGTCGCGCCGTGAGAAGGGCCGATGTTCAAGGGCATGAGTCTCATTCTTTCGCCGTTAGGGTCCAGTACAATCATTGGCAGCTCCCGGTAATATAATCTTCAGGAGAAGGGGAAACTTCTTCGGAACGCTCCAAAATCCGGTAACCCTTCGATTCCAGGCGCGCTTCCAGTTCGGGTAACAGAAAATCATTGGCGGAAAGCCATTGGCGGCGGTGCGCCGGGTAATCTTTCCGGAGCGGATGCCCTTCAAATTCACAGTGGTTCAGCAGGCGGCGTAAATCCGGATGCCCGTCAAACCGAATCCCGTATTGATCGAACACTTCGCGTTCCTGCCAGTTTGCAATTTCATAAATATCGCTCAGGGTCGGTACACTGCCGTTTTCGGCCACCCGGAGCTTCAAACGTACCCGGAGTGCCGGATTGTAAACGCTCTTGAACGTGTAAATCACGGCAAAGCGCGGGCCTTCGTAATTCTTAAACCCGAGGTAATCCACGCCCACCACATCAAGGAGCATATCCACATTCCATTCCGGAGTGTTCTTCAAATAAAGCACCGCATCGCGGAACTTTTCGAGTTTCAACTCCACCATCAGGCCGGAGTGGTCCGCCGCATCCCGTTTTGCACGAAAACGGGCCGCAAGCTCCACCCACAATTTTTCCTCAGTTGCTTTCCGCAATTCGGGTGTCGCCGTCACAGGTACTTTCACCGTTTCATCATGGCTCATACTCAGGGCTCCTTCCAGATAGAGGTCACTTCCGAAACCAGTTTGCGTTTCTTTTCCAGAATCTTCCCGCTGATCTCGGTTGATTTCCCGCGGATCGTCTCCACCAAATCTTCCCGGCATTCCCTGGAAGCTGTTTTCAGCTGCTCCCACTGGTCTTTCAAGCGTTCGGTGCGCGCCTGCATATAAGATTCGTCCTGAACTTTCGCCTGCAAATCAAACATGGCATCAAAAAAAGATTCCGGGCGCGGCGGGCAGCCGCCAATGTAAATATCCACCGGAATAATATGGTCAATACCCGGAACGGTGCAGTAACAATCGTAAAAACCGCCACTACAGGCACAAGCGCCCATGGCAATCACCCAACGCGGTTCCGCCATCTGTTCGTAAATGCGTTTTAAAATCGGAGCCTGTTTATAAGTAATCGTTCCGGCCACCAAAAGCACATCGGACTGGCGCGGGGTAAAACGAACATATTCCGAACCGATCCGGGACAAATCGTAACGTGAAGTTTCGGTACTCATAAATTCAATCGCGCAGCAGGCAGTCCCGTAAGGGAAAGGCCACAACGAATTTTTTCGCCCCCAGTTCACCAGGAAATCCAGGGACGAAGTAAAGATGCCTGCATTGAGAGCACTCATGGGAATTCACCTCGTAAAAAGCCGGAGCAAAAATAGAAAGAGTTTTAAATTGTGGCTCAGAAACCTTGTTTTTTTTGAAGAAAAAGGGCGAATTGAAAAAAAATGCATTTTCAGGCCGACGCCCAAATGACGGGAACACTTTTTGGGAAACTCCGGCAAAAACCGCAAAGAATCCGGCCCCAAGCATCCGTTTTCCCGAACGTGAAACCGGCGGCAGGGTATTTTAAATGATTTTAGGGTACATTTTGGAATTCTTTCACCCATTTTTTCTTTAAAACAAGTCCTTTTTCGGTCGGTTTCCGGTTTTCGACGAGTTCTTCGGGGAAATTAGACCTCTTCGGAAAATAATATTAATTCAGCGTTTTAATAATGAAAATCAACAAAGTTACCGCATTTTCCGAAGATGTCTAACGATTGTCCGGAATAACGGTATTACATACCCTCGTCACCCTCCGACTTGATCGGAGGGTCCAAAAAAGAACAAATCCGAGTTTGTAGTTCCTTGGATCCCGGCTCGGAGGCCGGGATGACGTGAGAATAGACCTCTTCGGAAAATAATATTAATTCAGCATTTTAATAATGAAAATCAACAAAGTTACCGCATTTTCCGAAGATGTCTATTGATATAGAAAGATTTTTTATACAAAAAACGGAGCCTCGCAGAACCGGCATATCGCATTTCAGGATGAAAAACGATTCTGCCGTTTCCGCAAAGCTCCGCTTGTCAGGTCATATCCCTGCCGCAACAGGAATTGGACCGGCTGATGTTTCTTACAGGAAGTAGTAAGTTACGCCCAAACCGTATTGGTTCGCTGAAACGTTCACATCATCGTTATCCGCATAATTTGTCAAGCCGAGAACCACCCTGAAATCAACTCCGACTTTTTCTGTAATGTAATAACCAGCCCCCAAAGCGATACCGAAATCAATTGCAGAGCGTTTGACTCCCGTAAAATCTTTGAAAGACATTGTAACCCTAACATCATCATTAAACTCTGACATTTCAGGATCTAAAGGAATAGACTCTGATATTTCAGAATTAAAAGGAATATCCAGTTGAATACCAGCCGCTACATAAAAACCGGCAACCGGATTAAATTGAACCATCGCGGGAATGCTCAGGACAAGTTCACTTTCATATATATCCGTCTCATACTCATCATACTCATCATCCATTGTTGCTGTTAACAATCTTTTATAAAGAAAATTGAACTCCGGATTAATACTAAAGGAACCGGCAATAGGGATATTAAATGCCAAACCGCCGCCGAATCCCCAACCCATATCCATGTGATCAGAGTTTTTTCCGGTGGGATCGCTTAAGAGGAAACCTAAACGGGCACCCAGTTGAAAAGCATTGCTCTTTTCTTGCGAAAAACCTAATACCGCGGTTAAAGTAACAAGAAATGTTACCATTTTAATCATTTTGTTCATTACGAACTCCTTTTGTTCCCTCTTTTATAAAATCAAACCAATACCGGGGAATTCAATATTGATTGACTTTTTTACTGCGGCAAATAAACACTCATTATTAACACTCATTTAACACTCGTTATAATACAATGTTTTATTAACACAGAATTGTAAGTAAATATAATTATTTTGAAGAAAAATGAAAGCTGTGTTAGACCAAAATGTTGTTGATAGACGGATTTAGCCCCTGATACAGCCACTTGGATCCCGCATTCCTCGCGTTTTTACGCAGTCAGGACAATCGCGAGAACAGGTTTGAGGTCACACGCTCAATGCCCGTCTTTTGATAGATCCTTGCGCATCCGTGGAGTTCGGTTCGGCATGTAAAGCATACAAAAAAAGGAACTTCCTTGCGAAAGTTCCTTTTTATACCCCCAAGGGGTTTCGAACCCCTGTTGCGGGAATGAAAATCCCGAGTCCTGGGCCACTAGACGATGGGGGCATCAAGTGTGGGGACAAATATAGGAAAGTTATGTTCGCCGTCAAGGGGGCATGATTAAAATTCTATCTTCCCGGTGTGATTTTTCAAAAATGGATAAAAAGAAGCCTTTGGGGCGCTTTTTGGCGACTATTGCCTTTGGTTCTCCTGGCAAGCCTCGCCGATGCGGCCATGCTTTACGGAATCCGTTTCTTTATGAAAATTATTACCGGAGAATCTGCGGTTTCACCTCTCTTTTGGGCACTGCTGATGGTTTTGATGACACTTGTCCGCGGTTTGTTCCTGACGGCACGAGGGTTTCAAAGCGAACGGATTTTCAAACATTTCGAATCCGAAATGCAGGGGTGGTTTGTACGGCGGCTCGGGCAGATTTCCCCGCGTTTCTTTCACGAAAAGGAAAATGAGGGGAAACTGCAATCGCTTTACGATGCGACCCATATTCTTTCGCTTTCCGGCGCCGCATTCATGCAAACATTGCAGGCTGTCTTGCAACTCCTGATTTTTTTCCCGGTACTTTTTTGGATTTCCACGCCGCTCACCGTTTTTTTATTTCTGGGGATTTTGCCGGTTCTGGTTTATATGCAAAAAAAAATGCACGGCATGGGGAGTGCGGTAGGCGAGCAGTTCGAGCGATCGGGAAATTTGCGTTCTTCGGTGGAGAAATTCAAAAAATTATTCCGTTCCTGGAGCGCTCCGGCGGAACTGGCCGACGTGCGCACGGAACTTTTTTCTCAGATCCGTTCTTTGCGGCATATCGGGATCGCGGTCGGCAAAAAACAAGTGTTGCTTACGCAAACCATTGAGGCGTTCTCCGTGGCGGCGGTGGTCCTCGTACTCGCGTTTTGCGCCTGGATGATTCTCCGCGGGTGGATGAACGCACCGGGCCTTATCCTCTATTGCTCGGCGCTGTTCCTTTGTTACAAACCCGTAAAAGAATGTGCGCGCATGATTCCCGAACTGCGCCTCGCACAGAATGCTTACGCGCTTCTCAAGGGTTTCGGCGAGTATCCCTTGCGTTCCCGGGAGCGGATGGGTTCGCATGCTCTTGAACTGGAGAACCTGAATTTCCGCTACACTCCTCAAGCGGAACCCGTATTTTTCGAAGAAACCAAAACGATGATTCCCGGCGGGCATGTGTTGCTTCAAGGCGCAAACGGAGCCGGGAAATCGACGCTCCTGCGTTTGGTGGCCGGCCTCGAAGAGCCGGATTCCGGAACGGTTCGCCTGCCGAAAGAGTTTTCGGCGCACGGGATTTTTCTCGTATCTCAGGAAATCCACCTGCCGCCGGTTCGTTTGTTACAAAAGAAGATTGCCGGAAAAGAATCCTCTTTCGAAAAATTTATGGAAGTTTCGGGTGCGGGAAAATTGCTGAACAAAACGGATTTTTCCGGCGGAGAAAAGGCGCGGGTGGCGCTACTTTGGGCGCTCGCTTCTCCGGCGAAGATTCTGCTTTTGGATGAACCGTTCGCTTTTATCGCCCGGCGCGACCGCTCTCCGATCCTTTCGGCGTTTTTGGAATGCGCGCGCGAACACGGAAAGTGGATCGTGATGGCCTCGCACGAACCTCTGGAACCCGAACAGCTTGCCCTTTTTGAGCATGTGGAGGTGATCCGGTGAAAATGCTTTACGCCTTCCGCGGTGCCGTACTCGGGGTTTTCGCCGTTCTTTTGCTCGCGCTTCCGCCGGGAACGCCGGCGCTCGCTTCGGGCATTTTCCTTCTTTTTGCCGGGATTTGTTTACGCGTGGAGGCACGCACCGTTATCGGAATACATTCCCGCGGAAATCTCCTCGAAGCGCCGGAACTTCTCACCGGAGGTATTTATGCGCGCATCCGGCACCCGCTTTATGCTTCCAATATTTTAATCGCCCTCGGGCTTGTTCTTTTGCACCTCGGGTTTGCGTGGGAAAGTTTGTTCTTCGGAGTTTCCGTCACGGTCTGGTTTTCGATGCTCGCCTGTAACGAAGACCGGTTTCTCCGGAAAAAGTTTAACGGCACCTGGGAAGAATGGCGAAAAAAAACGCCGGCGTTTTTTCCAAAGTTCCGAAAAAGCATTGCGAAATCCACCTTAAAAAGAGGGCGAATCCGGGCATTTACGGAAGACCGGGCGACCTGGCTTTGGCTTTTAATTTATCTTTTTTTAATAATTATCAGAAGAAAGGTGATGTGATGCATATTTCAACGATTTCGAGAACGATGTTGGGTGTGCTGGGAACCCTTGCTTCACGGGTACCGTCACTCGAAACCCGGTTTCATTTGCAGGCACGCTTAAACGGCCCCTGGTCGCGCGGTCCTTTCTTATGGCTTCACGGCGCGAGCCTCGGGGAATGCCGGATGCTGCTTTCCGTCGCGAAGTTTTTAAAAGAAGATATTCCGGAATGCCCCCGGATACTCATCACCACGCAGAAAACGGAAGTGCTGGCCTATTTGAAAACACTCCCGTCCGATGTGGAATTTGCGCTCGCTCCGGCAGACGCCCCTTTTTCGCTCTCGCCCTTTTTCTCGACCGTGAAACCGCTCGCACTAGTGCTCGCGGAAAACGAACTTTGGCCCGGCTACCTCTCCACCATGCGGAAACTGACCCTGCGTTCCTCCGTTGCCCTGATTTCCGGGCGTTTTCGCGGCTTCATTTTCCCTTCGCTGCTATCTTCGATAGGCTTTGCGAGCATGCAAACGGGCTCCGACCTGCAACGGCTGCGGGTAGTTTCGGAAAACCAGATACAGCCGGCCGTCATCGGCGGGGACTGGAAACTCCTCTCCTGGGCGCGCTCCGGAAAAGAAGCGGCACCCCCGAAAAATCCGGTGATCGATACCGTGTTTCTCTCCATGCACTTCAAGGAATGGACCGGTTTAATCAAGATGATTCTCGCCTCCATGAAACGGCAGGAATCGGTGGTGGTGGTCCCCCGTTGTCTGGAAGAGGTACAGAAATTCAGAGATGCTTTCCGGGAACACGAGCTTCTGGTGGTAGATTACCCGCTGGTACAGAAAGGCACCGTCACACTCGTCACGGAATTCGGGCTAACTCCGGAGATTCTTTCCAAATCCGCTACCGCGGTCGTGGGCGGCTCTTTTGCCCGCGGTCTCGGCGTGCACGATTTTTGGGAACCGCTGCAATCCGGACTTTCTACTTTTGTCGGGCCTTATGCCCGGGGGCAAAAAGAAACGGTGGAAGCGCTCTTGCGTGAGGGCGTTCTCACGCGGTTGCGTTCCGCTGCGGATTACTCATTCCGCCGTCCGGCAGATTTTAAACGGATCGAAAAAATTCTTTTTCATGAAAAAGAAAAAGTACTCGAATCGTTTCACCTTTTTACGAAATTTATTCGACAGATTACAGGAAAATAATGAAAACACTCGTTCTCGCAAACCCGCGCGGATTCTGTGCCGGAGTGGACAGAGCCATTCAGATCGTGGTACGCGCTCTTGAAAAATACGGCCGCCCGATTTATGTGCGCCATGAAATTGTACATAATCAGTTTGTCGTGGATCACCTCCGCGATTCGGGGGCGATATTTGTCGATGAAATTTCACAGGTTCCCGCAGGCGCTACGGTGATTTTTTCCGCTCACGGCGTGGGAGATTCGGTTTATGCCGAAGCGATGGAAAGAGGGCTTCGCGTTTTGGATGCCACTTGCCCGCTCGTGAAAAAAGTGCATTCCAGCGCGAAAAAACATTATGCGGAAGGCCGCCATGTCATTTTGATCGGGCATTCCGGACACGCGGAAGTGGAAGGCACCCTCGGGCAGCTCCCCCCGGAAAAAATGACGATGGTACGCAACGAAAAAGATGTGGAAGAACTCCAAATTCCGGAAACGCACCCGCTCGCTTACATTACACAAACTACGCTTTCCGTAGCGGAAACTCAAGGAATCATCGCCGCACTCAAGAAAAAATACCCGCATATTTACGGCCCCGAAAAAGGCGACCTTTGCTATGCCACGGGGAACCGGCAAGCGGCGGTGGAAGATATTTGCAAAAGAGGAATCGATCTGCTTCTCGTTGTCGGGGCGAGCAATTCCTCCAATTCATCGCGTTTAATGGAACTCGGGAAAGAAAAAGGGATCACAAGCCGGCTCATCGCCTCGGTGGCGGACCTCGATTTAAGCTGGTTTGAGCAGGCGGAAACCGTCGGGCTTTCCAGCGGAGCCAGTGCACCGGAGAACCTCGTTCAGGAAGTGGTCACCTGGATTTGTGAAAAATTCGGGAAAATTACCGTTGAAAACAGCATCACCATGCAGGAAAATGTCCGATTCCGACTCCCGGCAGAACTTGAGGATTGACAGAAAGGTTTTATTTAACTAAACTTGCACGCGTTAAATAATCGGAGTTTTTTATGAGCCGTATTTGTGAAGTAACAGGTAAAGCAGGTCTTGTGGGCAACATGGTGTCTCACTCGAACCGTAAGAAGTTGAAAAAACAACTTCCGAACTTGCAGAAAAAGCGTTTCTATGTGCCTGAAGAAGACCGCTGGGTCACGCTTCGGGTGAGCGGTGCCGGTATTCGCACCATCATGAAGCGGGGAATCCTCGCAGTCGTGCGCGAACTCGGAATCTAATACCGAACGTTTTGAAATTACAGCTTGCCATGCGGCAGGCTGTTTTCTGTTTTAAAAGAAACGCCATTTAGAAATCGGACGATCACGCTCATTTTAAAGGGAGAGGGGGAAGCCTCCCCCTCGCTTCAGCCGGAGTTTTACCCCGCCGCCTCTCTCGGCTTCCTTCGGTCGCCGGGCGGCGGGCTCCGTCTTCCGCTACCCCCTCAAAACCGGTTCATCGGTAACGGATCATGATCTTCCGGTATGAAAGTCAGGGATATGGCATTACATTCCTTCGTCATTCCGCACGAGCCCGTCCTCGCGATTATCCAGACGGTAAAAACGCGAGGAATGCGAAATCCAACGTTTTTATACCGGAACAAACTTAATTTATGCGGTAATAAGTATCACCGCAGATAAAGAAAGTCTTACATACCCGACCGAATTTAACTGGTGCGGTAAATCCAAGGAACTACAAACTCGGATTTGTTCTTTTTTGGACCCTCCGATCAAGCCGGAGGGTGACGAGGGTGTGTAATGCCGTTATTCCGGACAATCATTAGCCCTCTTCGGAAATTGCGGTAACTTTGTTGATTTCTATTATTAAAACGCTGAATTCATATTATTTTCCGAAGAAGTCTAATGCCGAAAATCACCCCGTAATTGATTCGTCAGTGCTATTCGCACTTTCTCACCCCTGCGGGGCTCCTCGCTATCGCTACGAAAGCACCGCCTTTCCGTAATTGGGACAACTTCGTTCCGGAATTTTCTCAAAACCCAAACCCGATACCCTGAGTTTTATACCTGGTGAACGTATACCCTGATTCTCGTACTTGAAAAACACATTTCCCTTATCCCTGACTTTCATGCCCGAAGAATCCAGAGGCTTTTTATATTCTGAAGGCGTTCGTATATGCTGAAAAAATAGGTATCACCGCAGATTTGAAATATCTTACATACCCACGCGAACTAAGCCGATGCGGTAACAAACAACGTCAATACGCTTGCGTTCTGACAATGTTTGTGGAGGCTATACGAATGCCTTTTTATGTGGCAGGGATAGCGACAGGAACTGCGGAGACGCGCGTTTTTTTGTTCTTCACGCATGGAAACCGCGCGGCTCCGTTTCAGCAGGTGGTTTCACCACCGCTGAAATGCCAGCCCGGTCCCGGAGCGAATGCGGAGGGAGCCACCCGTCAAAACCGGGAGCGCTTCTTATGTGAGACTCACCCCGATATTTTGTATCTTTGGCCCATGAATCCGTTTGAGCTGATTAAAACTTCTCCGCACTCGAAAGCGCGCCTTGGAAAACTCACCACCGATCATGGGGTAATTCACACGCCGATTTTTATGCCGGTAGGGACAGCGGCTTCCGTGAAAGGGGTTTCTCCCCGCGATTTGGAGGAGTTGAAAGCCGAAATCATTCTTGCCAATACTTATCATTTGTATTTAAGGCCGGGCACGTCTTTGATTGCGAAGGCCGGCGGGATTCACCGTTTTATGAATTGGAATCGCCCGGTGCTCACTGACAGCGGCGGATTTCAGGTTTGGAGTTTAAAGGATTTGCGGAAAATCAAAGAAAACGGTGTGGAATTTCGCAGTCATTTGGACGGTTCCAAACACTTTTTCTCTCCGGAAAGCGTGATGAAGGCTCAGCGGGAAATCGGCGCGGATATTATTATGGCGTTCGATGAATGCACTCCTTACCCGAGCACGGAGAAAGAAGCGGAGCATTCTTTGAATTATACGCTCCGCTGGACGGAAAGCGCCATGAAATACCTTGCGGAAAACCCGCCGGTTCACCCTTACCGCCAACTTTTCTTCGGGATCATTCAAGGCGGGATGCACATTCCGCTTCGCAAACGCGCGATTGAAGCCGTCAAGGCTTTGAATCCGGACGGTTACGCTCTGGGCGGCCTTTCCGTCGGAGAGCCCGCCGAACTCATGTATGAAATCGCGGAGGCCTGCACCGATTCTTTGCCCGAAGATCGCGCCCGCTATGTCATGGGAGTCGGCACCCCGTGGAACCTGCTCGAACTCATCGGGCGCGGGATCGATATGTTCGACTGCGTGATGCCGACACGCAACGCGCGTAACGGGATGCTTTTCACGAGTGAAGGCGTTTTACGCTACAAAGGCGGGCGTTACTCACAAATGTTCGACCGCGCTCCGGACCCGAATTGCAACTGTTACACCTGCCGGAACTTTAGCGTCGCTTACCTGCGCCACTTGCACCATTCGAAGGAAATTCTCGCGTTCACGCTCGCGAGCATCCATAATTTGCATTTTTATCTGAACCTGATGCAGCAAGCAAAAAATCACCTGGCGGCAGACACTTTTGAGCCTTGGGCAAAAGAACAGATCGTGCGCCTGCAGCGGGAAGTCTGCGGTGACGGGGGCTCCTGAAAAAACTAAATTTCCCCTGAAAAATGAAGGACTTTATGGAAAACGAACTGATTTTAAAATTTGAGAATCCGGTACCGCTTCGCTACGGAGAAAATAGTCATCAATCCGCCGTATTCTACCGCGATCCGGATTGCAATGAAGCGAACCTCGCCGGCGCAAAACAACTGCACGGGAAAGAACTTTCCTATAACAATATTGTAGATGCGGATGCGGCTCTCGAAATGGCGCGCGAATTTCACGATGCGCCTTGCGTGGTGATTGTGAAACATCTGAATCCGTGCGGACTGGCCACCGGAAAAACACTCGCCGAAGCGTTTGAAGCGGCTTGGGCCGGTGATCCGGTGTCGGCGTATGGTTCCGTGATTGCCGTGACCGAAAAAGTGGATTTGAAAACCGCCGAACGCTTGAAAGGCCGTTTTGTGGAAATTTTGCTCGCCCCGGCGTTCGATGAAGATGCGCTCGAATTTTTGCGTCAAAAATCCAAAACGATCCGTTTACTCGAAGTCGGAAAAATAGAGGCGCCGAAGCCCGGAAAAGTTTACAAGCACGTGATCGGCGGCATGCTGGTTCAAGACCGCGATGTGGGTACCTGGGATAAATTCGACTGCGTGACGGAAGCGAAATTCCCGCAGGAAAAAGAACGCCTCGCGCGCTTTACCTGGCTTGTGACCAAGCACACCAAATCGAATGCGATTGTGATGGGCTATGAATACGCTCCCGGATTTTTTCAGGTGATCGGGCTTGGCCCCGGGCAGCCGAACCGCATCGATTCCAACCTTCGCCTTTGCCAGCCGCGCGTTCGCGATAATGTGGCGAGTATGCCGCTTCCGGACGGTTACACCCGCGAGTCGCTTGAAAAGAAAGTGTTCGGCGAAGTGGTGATGGGCTCCGATGCGTTTTTCCCGTTTCCCGATAACATTGAAGCCTCTGCTCAGGCAGGCGTGCGTTACATTGTACAGCCGGGCGGTTCCGTTCACGATCCGGAAGTGATTGACGCTTGCAATAAACTCGGCATCGCCATGGTTTTCACCGGGATGCGTCACTTCAGGCACTAAAAATGGAACCGAAACCGAACAGAAACGATTCTTACACTACCGTTCTTTCGTTTCTCAAAGAGTCCCGGAAAAACGGAAAGATCAGCACAAAGGACTGGGAACATTTCCGCAGCCGCTTGTCTTCTCTTTCTTTGGATTCCTCGTTTGCGCAGGCTCTCGACATTTGGACCATGGATAATCTGGAATTTCACAAGCCCGAAACTATCCGTACCCGCGTGCTTCACGAACTTGAAGAACAGATTTTTACTCCGGAAGTTTACAGCGAGTATCTGGAAGCCCTCCGTTTCGGAATGATCAGCCCCGTTCAGGGCGAACAGATTCTCGATGATCTGATAGATACGGAACTTTTTAAAATTCAGCCGGAAAGAATGCAAAATTCGATTTCCAAAATCTGGAAAAAGAATATTCATAATTACGCCCGCGTGAAACCCAATTAGTATGCAAAGAGTGCGTGTGATCGGCGGCGGACTTGCCGGGTGCGAAGCGGCTTTACAACTCGCGAGCCGCGGGTTTCAGGTGGATCTTTTCGAGATGCGCCCGCACCGTCAGACACCGGCGCACCGCGACGGAAAACTGGCACAACTCGTTTGTTCCAACAGTTTCAAGGGGCTTGAAAAAACGAGCGCGCATGGCCTCCTCAAAAATGAGTTAAAACTCCTCGGGAGTTTCCTTTTGAATGCGGCGGAAACAGCCCGCGTGCCGGCGGGGGAATCACTCACCGTTGATCGCGATGTGTTCAGTGATTCCGTGGAGCGCCTGATTCTCGAAACCCCGGGCATTACGCTCCACCGCGACGAGGTGACCACCCTCGAAAGCGAATTTCCGACCCTCGTCGCCGCCGGCCCTCTCGCTTCCGAAGCGCTCACGAACGATATTTTCACGCGGCTCGGAAGCGAACGCCTGCATTTTTTCGATGCGATCGCTCCCGTAATTGAGGCCGACAGCATCGACATGAATCATGCCTTTTTCCGCAACCGCTGGGAAAAAGGCGAAACGGCGGATTTCATCAACTGTCCGCTGGATAAGGAAACCTACGATCTTTTTGTCGCAAAACTGCGCGAAGCCGATTCTGTGGAACTCAAGCCTTTTGAGAAAAAAGAATTATTCGAGGGTTGCCTCCCGGTGGAGGAAATGGCGCGGCGCGGCACGGAAACGCTCCGTTTCGGGCCCATGCGCCCCGTGGGGCTCGGGCTCGGCAACAACGGCAGAAAATGGTATGCCGTGATTCAACTCCGCGCCGAAAACAAACAAAAAACGCTGTTTAATATGGTGGGCTTTCAAACGCGCCTCAAGTGGGGCGTTCAGAAAGAAATTTTCACACTCGTGCCGGCGCTGAAAAACGCCGCGTTCGCCCGTTTCGGCTGCATGCACCGCAACACTTTTATCGAAAGCCCGAAACTCCTGACGGACACGCTCCGCCTGCGGGGCGATTTGCCCGGCACGGAGAACCTGCCGCCCATTTGGTTTGCCGGGCAAATTACCGGTGCCGAGGGCTACACCGAAGCCATCGCCACCGGTTGGTACGCCGCCTGGAATATGGCGCAAACGCTCCTGCACGGCGCACCCACGCCCCTTCCGGAAGAAAGCTGCATCGGCTCTTTAATGAAACATCTCACGAGTGAAAACGAGGATTTCCAACCGATGAATTTTAACTTCGGGCTCCTCCCCCACAATCGCGAATACAAGAAAAAAGAAAAGAAAACTGTTTTGGGAATCGAAGCCGAAAATGCCGTCCGCCGCTGGATCGCCTCGTTTACTAACTTGAACGCCACTAAACCGTCCTGGAGTTTTGAAGATAGGATTTGATATGCTCTCTATTCAAAATTTACATGCCGTTCTCGAAGACGGCACGCCCATCTTGAAAGGAATCCACCTTGAAGTCCGCCCCGGGGAAATTCACGCGATTATGGGCCCCAACGGTTCCGGAAAAAGCACCCTTTCCAAAGTTATCGGCGGACACCCTTCTTACCGCGTTACCGAAGGTTCCGTGACTTTGAACGGTGAAAATCTTTTAGAACTCGAAGTGAGCGCGCGGGCAAATAAGGGTTTCTTTATCAGCATGCAATACCCGATTGAAATTCCGGGGGTGAACAACCGCGATTTTCTCCGCCTCGCTCTGGATTCCAAATGCACGTTTTTACAAAAAGAAAAACTTTCCGATGAAGCATTCGATGCCCTGCTCGCCGAAAAAATGAATTTACTCGAAATGGATTCCCGCTACCGGGACCGCGGTTTAAATGACGGATTTTCCGGCGGTGAAAAAAAGCGAAATGAAATTCTGCAAATGGCCATGCTGGAACCCGCCGTTTCCTTTTTGGATGAAACCGATTCCGGGCTGGATATTGACGCGCTCCGCATTGTCGCTCGCGGAATCAACCAAATTATGAACCCGGAGCGCGCCGTGATTCTCGTGACGCACTACCAACGGCTTCTGGATTATGTAAAGCCCGATTTTGTACATGTTCTGCGGGAAGGAAAAATCGTAATGAGCGGAAACGCGGAACTCGCGCACGAACTGGAAAAGCAAGGTTACGACTGGACCCGCTCATGAACCGCTCGATTTATCTGGACGGTCGTTCTCTCTCCGAAAATCGATATGAATTTATCGTCGAAGAAGACGATTCCCTCGAACTGATTCTCGATGAAACCGAAAATATCCCGGGTTCCCGTGAGTTTTACTTTGTGCTGAAAAAGAATGCCGCCGCCCGGATTTTAGCGGTGAACGCAAATCAGGGTAAAACGGATAAAAAAATACTCGCGAAACTCGAAGGCGAACATGCCTTATTCGAATACCGCAGTGCAAACCTCAATACGGCAAGTGCCGCTCACCGCACGGAGCTCCGGATTATTCACGAAGTTCCGAATGCCGAAAGCCGGCAGTTTGTCCGCCACGTTCTTTCCGGCAGCGCCTTTGTGTATTACGACGGCGCGGTAGAAGCCGGAAAACATTGTACGGGCACCAAATCTTCCCAGCGGATCGACACGCTTTTACTTTCGGAAGATGCGAAAATTTCCGTGAAACCGGTGCTCAAAATCTATCACGATGATGTGGAATGTTCCCACGGAAACACCTGCGGCGAACTGGACCCGGAAGCCTTATTTTACCTCGAATCCCGGGGGATTCCGGAGGCAGAGTCCAAACGGATTTTAACGGATAGCTTTATTCGGGAACTTATTTTGGAGCATCCCGATTCTCCTCATCGCCGCACTTTGCTGCAGAAAATTTTGCCGTAACATTCTCCACAATCACCTCGGGAGATTCTTCGGCAACGATCCCATTGACATTTTCCGGAAGCCAGGGTTTTTCCCGGTGGCGTTCCCAGGAAACCGACGGCACAAATTCGGCTTCCTCAATTTCCACAAGCGGAATCCCGAGAATTTCCCGGGCGCGGTTGAGGGAAGCGTCAATATTTCCGAGTACATTTTCCTCGCCGAGTTCGGCAAGAACCCCCGAGCGCTTTAACGCGAGCACCGGCTGGGCGTGAACTCCGGAAAGAATCAGCCCGGTTCCGTTCCGGCGGCATTGTGACAAAAGATCTTCAATCATTTTAATTCCGGCGGCATCCATGGAAAGAATCCGCCGCATCCGGAGAATCAAAATTTTCGGGTGTCCCTCGATCCGTTCGAGTGTCATGCGGAATTTATCGACGGCGCCAAAAAACAGCGAACCCGCAATTTCGTAAACCACGACCCCCGGCGGCACCTCTTTTGCCGATAAATTATGAAAATCCGCCCCTTTGTCATCTTCATCCCGGATCACATTGGTCACCGACTCGATCCCGGAAACTTCCGACATCCGCTTGATAAACAGCACCGCCGCCGTCAAAACACCCACCTGAATCGCCACCGTCAAATCGATCAGAATCGTAAGCAGGAACGTGGACACGAGGACAATCACATCGCTCTTCGGAGATTTGAAAATCTTGAAAAACATCTTGTAATCGGACATGTTAAACGCCACGATAAAAAGCACGGCAGCAAGCGTCGGGAGCGGAATCATTTCGGCGTATTTCCCGAAAAAAAGCATAATTAAAAGAAGAATCGCCGCGTGAACCATTCCGGAAACCGGACTCACCGCACCGTTGCGCACATTTGTCGCCGTACGCGCAATCGCCCCGGTAGCCGGAATCCCGCCGAAAACCGGAGAAAAAATATTTGCAAACCCTTGCGCCACGAGTTCCGTATTGGAACTGTGTTTTTTCCCGGTCATCCCGTCGGCAACCACCGCACTCAGCAAAGACTCAATCGCCCCGAGAAGCGCAATGGAAATGGCCGGCTGAAAAAGTTTCCGCATCAGTTCGAGAGAAATCTGCGGCATGGCCGGTTTGGGAATACCCACCGGAATCTGGTATTCCGAACCGATGGTTGCCACCCCGTAAACCGAATCCAAATGAAATAACTTCACCAAAAGCGTCGTCACTAAAATCGCCACCAGGGAACCCGGAATCTTGGCATTCCATTTCGGCCAAAACAAACAAATCAAAAAAGCCGCCACCCCGACGAGTACCGCAAAAGGGTTCACCGTATTGAGGAATTTTCCGTAAAACCAAATTTTCTCAAGCGCGCCCGCGGGTTCCTTGACTCCGTCCGGAAATACAAACCCGAGAAAATTCGGAATCTGCCCGAGGGCGATGATAATCGCAATCCCCATGGTAAAGCCGACGGTCACCGGAAACGGAATGAACTTAATGATCCCGCCGAGTTTTAAAAACCCGAAAATCACAAGCATCACCCCCGCCATCAAAGTCGCTGTCGCAAGCCCGTCGTAACCGTATTCGCTCACGATACCGAACACGATCACCACAAACGCGCCTGTGGGCCCGCCGATCTGAAAACGGCTGCCGCCGAGGAATGAAATCAGAAACCCGGCGATAATGGCCGTATAAAGCCCTTTTTCCGGGCCGACCCCCGAAGCAATCGCAAAAGCCACCGCAAGCGGAAGTGCCACAATTCCCACAATCGTACCGGACATCAAATCTTTGGTAAAATCGGCTTTCCGGTAACCGGAGCGCATCATCTTAAAAAATTCGGGAACAAAACCGGAAAATTGATTTTGAAGCGTTCGCCTGATTTCCGACACTTTCACAAAAAACTCCTGCGCATCGCGTTTTAAGACTTCGTTGGAATGCGCCTCAATTTAAAATGAATTTCGCGCGATTCCAACGCTTTTGCCCAAATTGGAGCGGCTTCCAGCCTAAAAATTTGTTCAAAAGCATTGAGAACCGCGCTTAGGTATAAAAAGTAACTCATATTCTTGTGGTATATGATGTTCATTGGGCATGAAACCGGGGGTGCGGGACAAGGGATATGAGATTGGGGATTGGGGTTTATCGTCAATAAACAGGAAGACACATTCTCGTCATTCCCCGGCTTGACCGGGGAATCCAAACCTGTTTATTCCTTTTTGAATTTTGCGCACCAATATAGTTCGTTCAGGCATAAAAAAATTTCTCAATGTACGCCGCCACTTGGTTTCCAAACCGGAGCGACTTCCAGCCTAAAGGTTTGTCAAGATGTATTGAGAATCGCGCGCTTTCCCGCATAAAACTTTTTGAGTTTCTCCTGCATGAAATTCAGGGAAAACAGGATAAGGGAAAAGGGACAAGATAATTCAGGTTTTCAATATTCCTATCCCCTGTCCCGTTTCCCTATATTTCATGCCGGACTTCCGAAATTCCTTTTGCCGCAACGCGATTCAGGATTGTATATTGATGATATGAAAAAATTAATTCATCACCGGAAATTATGTTTGGAATGCGCGGGCTGCGTTGGAGTCTGCCCCGAAAATGCGCTCGATATGTTTGAGCTTGAATTACAAATAAATGCGGAAAAATGTTCGTGCTGCGGCATTTGCGTGAAAGCGTGCCCTTCCGGAGCTCTCGAAATAAGGACGGAAAAATGAAATTGTCGGCCTATGATGTGATAGTGATTGGGGCGGGGCCTGCCGGTTCCGTGGCAGCGCGGAAACTCGCTCAAAAAAAACACAGTGTTCTGCTGATTGAAAAACGGGCACAAATCGGAATTCCGGTACGCTGCGGAGAAGCGACCACTTCGCTCCCTTATTTGGAAGAACATTACGGTCCGATTCCGGCAGAGGCGATCGAAACCATTCTCCACGGGCTTGTGTTCCACGGAACGGGCGGTGTGAATCTGGAAATCCGCCGCCCCGATTGCGGCGTGATGCTCAACCGCGAAAAATTTGACCCCTGGCTCGCCCATCTCGCCGAAAAAGACGGCGCGGAAGTGGTAGTGCGGGCTCGCGCAACAGCGGTCAGTGCCGTTCAAAACGGGTGGCGCACCGTCACCGTTTCCACTCCCGAAGGTATAAAGGAAATTCGCGCAAAAATGGTGATCGGTGCCGACGGCGCCGAATCCAAAGCCGGGCAAATGGTCGGACTTTCCACCATTCAAAAACCGGGGCAGACCTGTACCGGCGTAGATATTCAGGTCAAAGGACTTTTAACCAAACCCGACTGCCTCACTTTTTGGCAGGGCTGCGACTTTGTGAATGACGGTTACATTTGGAGTTTCCCCAAACAGAAATCAAACGTCACCAACTTCGGTGCGGGTTTTTTGGTTTCAAAATACGCGGGAGTTTCCCCCAAACAACTCGCGCTGGACTGGCTGAAAAAACTCTTTCCCGATGCAAAAGTCACCGGTGTGGTCGTCGGCGGAGCGATACCCGTTTCCGGAAACCTGAGCGAATACACGAAAGATCATTTTCTGCTCGCCGGTGATGCCGCGCATCACTCCAACCCCATGACGGGCGGCGGGATCGCCTCTGCCATGAAGGCGGCAGAGATCGCCGCCGAAGTGATTCACGAAGGACTTCTCTCCGGTGATTTGAGCGAACAATACTTGAAGATTTACGAGACTCGCTGTATGGATGCGTTCGGCAATTCCCATGCCGCACAACTGGAATTCCGGAAATTTATCCTCGCGCAAAACCGGAAAGATCAAACCGCTCTATACCGGCTCATCAAAGCCTATGTGGAAGGCGGGGAGAAAAAATGGAAACTGTTCCTTTCTCCGCTGAAATCGTTGAAGTTCGGACTCCGTTATTTCAATTTCAAAGCGATACTTAAAAATAAATGAGAAGCCGGTTATAAAGCGTGCGTTTGCCTGACGGCGGATCTTCCAGTGAAGCCGCGATCGCCCGGGCGAGACTCTCCGCAGGAACCGGGCGCCAAAACGCAGGCACGGCATGAGGGGCACGCCCGAACAGTTTCTTCAGCAAATCCTCTCCCAAACGCTTTTCTTTCCGCTCCCCGAGAATGAGTGACGGGCGAAGTACGGTGAGCGAAGGAAACGCCAGCATTTCAAGCCCGTTTTCGAGATGCCCTTTGGTGCGGTTGTAATGGATCCAGGAATAGGGATTCGCTCCCATGGCGCTCACCACGATAAAATGAGGCACCTTATTTGCTTTTGCCACCGCCGCTGCCGAAAGCGGAATGCGCAAATCGACTTTTTCGCGATTCTTTTTGGACTTTGCTTTTTTTAAAGTCGTTCCCAAACAGCAAATCACGGCATCGGCTTTGAAAACCTCCGGCATATCCTGCAAGCGGTCGAAATTCACCACCTGATATTTCACGCGCGCATCCGTTTCCGGAAACTCGGGGAGTGCCCTCACCGGCAAAATCAGAGAAGTGACAAACGAGGTTTTAAGAAGCTCTTTGGTGCAACTTGCGCCGACAAGTCCCGAAGAGCCGAGAAGAGTAACAATCATAGGGTAAACGTTAAATAAAAGTTTACATGCTTTAGGGAAAAATTCTATAATTTGCCAAAATTTTTTCCTTGAAAAGGTTCTTATCGTGTCAAAAAAAATAAAAACCGCCCTTCCGGGTTCGAATGTTTTAGCCAATTCCGTAGAAGCATTTGAAAAATCATTCACGGATCATATTCATCACTCACTGGCCCGTAACGGCAGAACGGCAACGGAACACGAAAAATTTTTAGCCATCGCCTATTCTGTGCGCGACCGGTTAATCGACCGCTGGATCAAAACGCAGGAAACCTATTATGAAGAAGATGTCAAGCGCGTTTATTATCTGTCGCTTGAATTTTTGATCGGGCGTACTCTCGGCAACTCCGTCTTAAACCTGGACGTGGAAAACGCCGTCACCGAAGCGCTCGAAGAAATGGGGCTCACCCTGGAAGAACTTCGCGAACAGGAAGTCGATGCGGGTCTCGGAAACGGCGGACTCGGCCGCCTTGCCGCCTGCTTTCTGGATTCCATGGCCACACTCGAACTTCCGGCCACCGGCATGGGTATCCGCTACGAATACGGCATGTTCAACCAGAAAATCAAAGACGGACAACAGGAAGAACATCCGGACAACTGGCTTCGCCTCCCGAACCCGTGGGAAATCGCCCGCCCGGCAAACGCGCTGCGCATTCCTTTCTACGGTTATGTGGTCTCCTGGCAGGATGAAAGCGGAAAACTTCACAATCGCTGGGATACCAAAGATTATGTGATCGCCCTCCCTTACGATACGCCGATTCCGGGATACCAAAACAACACGGTGAACAATCTCCGCCTGTGGAGCGCCCGCAGCGCCGATGATTTCGGGCTCGCCTACTTCAACAACGGCGACTACATCGCGGCCGTTCACGACATGGAAATTTCGGAAACCATTTCCAAAGTGCTTTACCCGAACGATTCTTCCATGAACGGAAAAGAACTGCGCCTGAAACAGCAATATTTCCTCTGCTCCGCTTCTTTGCAGGATATCGTAAACCGCTTCAAGAAAACGCACGGAAACAACTGGAATATATTCCCGGAAAAAGTCGTCATTCAGTTAAACGACACGCACCCGGCTATTTCCATTGCCGAACTCATGCGAATTTTACTCGACAGCGAAGATTTTGAATGGGACGCGGCCTGGGATATCGTCACGAAAACGTTTGCCTACACAAACCACACGCTGATGCCCGAAGCGCTTGAAAAATGGCCTGTCAGCCTGTTTGAACACCTGCTCCCGCGCCATCTCCAAATCATTTACGAAATCAATGCGCGGTTCCTCCGTACGGTAGCCATGAAATGGCCGGGCGATGTCGCCCGTCTCTCCCGGATGTCCATTATCGAAGAAGGCTCCGAAAAAATGGTGCGCATGGCTTACCTTTCCATCGTCGGTTCCTTTGCCGTGAACGGAGTCGCCGCTCTCCACAGCGAACTCCTGAAAACCGAACTTTTCCGCGATTTCTTTGAACTCTCTCCCGAAAAGTTCAACAACAAAACCAACGGCGTGACCCCGCGCCGCTGGGTGCGCAAAGCAAACCCGCTCATGTCCGAACTCGTATCCAAACATATCGGCGAGTCCTGGGTTCGCGATTTGGACGATTTGAAAAAAATCGAAAAGTTCGCTTCCGACAAAAAATTCCAAAAAGAATTTATGGAAGTGAAACGTGAAAACAAAAAGCGCTTGGCGAAGTATTTGGAAGAAACGCAAGGTGTCAAACTGAATATCGACACCATCTTCGATGTACAGGTCAAGCGTATTCACGAATACAAACGCCAGCTTCTGAATGTACTCCATGTAATCCATCTTTACTTACAAATTAAAGACGGTCGGGAAGTGGAACCGCGTACCGTTTTGATCGGCGGAAAAGCCGCGCCGGGTTACTGGATGGCAAAACAGATTATCCGTTTAACCAATGCCGTCGCTTCCGTCATCAATACCGATCCGGATTGTCACGGAAAGCTCGCGCTCCATTTCCTTGAAAACTATCGCGTGTCCTTTGCCGAAAAAATCATTCCGGCAGCGGATCTCTCCGAACAGATTTCCACGGCGGGAACGGAAGCCTCCGGAACAGGAAACATGAAGTTTGCACTGAACGGTGCACTCACCATCGGCACGCTGGACGGCGCGAATGTGGAAATGCTCGAAGAAGCCGGAAAAGACAACTTCTTTATCTTCGGTCTCTCGGTAGAACAGGTTCAGGATTTACTCGCGAAAGGTTACCGCCCGCGCGATTTCTATGAAACGGACGGTGATCTTCGCCGCGTGATCGATTTGATCGCGAGCGGATTCTTCAGCCCCGATCGCGCTGATCTGTTCAAGCCCGTAACGGACAAGCTGCTCTCCAGCGATCCGTTCCTGCTTCTCGCCGATTTCCGCAGCTATGTGGAATGTCAGGAACGCGTCGCCAAAGCCTATACGGACAAAGCCGCCTGGGCTAAAATGGCGATTCTGAATGTAGCTCGCATGGGAAAATTCAGTTCCGACCGCACCATCCACCAGTACTCCGAAGAAATTTGGAAAACGAAGCCCTGTAAGATTTCCTTGAAATAAAAGACTCAAACAAGCCTCGGATTTACCGGGGCTTTTTTTATCTTTGAATCAAGCACTATCACCCTTTGGAAGGCGCACCATGTCAGATCGTTTTATTGTTACGGGTACTTTTACGGACGACCCTTTTGCCATCGACCTCGCCCAGTATATCGGGCTTCGGGAAGATATTTCCGACACCGTCGCACTTAAAACATTTACCAACTCCGAATTTTGTCCGCGTTACATGCTTGATATGCAAGACACCGAACATATCGGACGGCGCCTGAAAGGGAAAATCGTTTTAATCAGTTCGGTTTCCACCTACGACCGCAGTCGCAATGATCTCGCCATGAGAACCTGCATTCTCGCCCGCGCCGCCAAAGAAAACGGAGCCGAACGCGTGGTGCTCATTGAACCCGATTTGTTTTACAGCGCACAAGACCGCGGCTCATATCGTTTCGGCGAACTGGAAAAAGACCGCGAAATTTCCGATTTGAAAAAGTTCGACGGTCAGCCGTTCACCGCACTTCTCTACGCCCAGCTGTTGAAAACTTCCGGCGTGGATACAGTCATTACGGTTCACAACCACAGCATCAAGGTCCAGAATCTGTTTTCGGACGTTTTCGAGGGCAACTTCCACAACATGCTTCCATCGGAAGTCTATTCTCATTACATTAAAAGTTCAAACTTTGTACAAACCGGGAAAAACGGAAACAATCTCGTATTGGTCGCCCCGGACAAAGGCGCGACTCCTTTCATGAACCAAATTTGGGATGTCCTCGGGCTTCCGGAATGCAAACGCGTTGTGATGGACAAAGTCCGGAGCGGCGAACGCGAAGTCAGCATGACTCTCAGCCCCTCCAGCGAAGTCGATATGAGTTATTTGGAAGGGAAAGACGTAATCGTATTCGATGACATGGTGCGCACCGGTTCCACCATCGTTCAATGCTGCGAACACCTGAAGAGCGGAAACCCGCACCGCGTTTGCTTTGGCGTAACTCACTTTCACACGAGCCCCGAAGCCCGCGAAAAACTGAACAGCCCGTTCATCGATGAAATTTTAACCACGGGAACTCTCCCCGATATTATGAATCGCGACCGTCAAGGGCGGCTCCGCCGCAAACTCACGGTTTTGAAACTCGGTAAATGGCTCGCCCGTTATGTCCTTCAAATGTATCATATCGACGACGGACGTTTCGACAAAGCATTCTACAAAGTAGATATGAGTTCCAAAAATCCGCGTTGGCCGCCCAGCTTCCAATAAACAATCCATGTTTTAGAGAGGTTCGATGACTGCAAAAAAGACAGGCAATCCGGCAGAAGATCTTTTCCCGAAAGCTTCCATAGACCGCGTTTTAAATCCGGTCCGGCGGCTTCTTCACATAGAAACTTCCGCAGGTATTATCCTTGTTATCGTCACATTCATTGCGCTCCTTTGGGCAAATCTGGACAATCATTCCTATCATGCCCTGTGGTCGATGCCCGTCGGATTCTCCATCGGTCCTTTTGAAATGAAGTACTCGCTTCACTGGTGGATCAACGACGCGTTAATGACCCTTTTCTTTTTTATGGTCGGTTTGGAAGTCAAAGGGGAACTCGTTCATGGGGAACTCCGCGGAATTCGCTCCGCCAGTCTCCCGCTTCTCGGTGCGCTCGGCGGCATGATTTTCCCGGCGGTCATTTACCTGGCCATCGCTCCGGAAGAAGCCGCCAGAGGCTGGGGAATCCCAATGGCCACAGACATCGCTTTTGTCGTCGGCTGTATGGCGATTCTCGGAAAGCGTATTCCCAAAGGCCTGCAGGCCATGCTTCTCACACTCGCGATTGCCGATGATATCGGCGCGATTCTCGTGATCGCTTTCGGTTATTCGAGTAACCTTCAACTCCCCTATCTATTTTATGCCCTCGCTTTACTCGGGCTCACCCACCTCTTTTTCCGTATTGGAATCCGCTCTCTCTTCGTGCACGGCGTTCTCGGCGTCGCCATCTGGTATGCCTTTGTGCGCTCCGGAATCCACGCCACTCTCGCGGGCGTTGCCCTCGGGTTTTTAACACCCGCCATTCCTTCGGTAGCCAAAGAAAAAATAAACCGTTTCGCCGCGAAAGCGGGCGAACTCCTTTCGAGAAACAAATCCCTTGAAAAAGAAGAAACCTACGAAATTTTAAGAACCTTAAAAAAAGGCTCCGGCGAAAGCATCTCCATGCAGGAGCGCTTTGTATTCAATCTGCATCCGTGGGTCAATTACCTGATTATGCCGTTATTTGCCCTCGCCAATGCCGGCGTACTGATTGAACTCGGAGCATTCAACCAAAACGCATTCGCCGTCTCCGCCGGGCTCATTGCCGGAAAACCGATCGGCATTTTCCTGTTTTGCTTCATCGCCGTTTCACTCGGTATTTCAAAACTGCCCAACGGTGTCACTTATCCTGTCCTCTTCGGCGGCGGCATACTCGCCGGAATCGGATTCACCATGTCGCTGTTCATCAGCGAACTCGCCTTTGATGGCGGAACCCTCATGCTCCGTTCCGCCAAAATCGGTATTTTACTCGGGAGTTTTATTTCTTCCATTCTCGGAATCAGTTTGATTTTCCTGATCACGCGGAAAAAGAAAGATTTAAAATAAAAAGGCATCGCCACCGGGTTTATGCTCGAAGCTACGCTTGTAAGAAGATAGCGGAGCCTCGTCGCCTGCTTTTCACGAAAAATCGCGTATAAGCAAACCACAAGAACTCTGAGCTGAATAATCTTGGCTAGATCGGGGTTTAACGCCGGGGGATGCCTGAAATAAATATACCCAAACAATTAGGCCGAGACAACAAAAAAAGCCAAACTCGCTTTAAAGCGGCGGTTTTTCTTCTTCTATCGAACTTTCAATCAAATCAATTAAAATTTGAGCCGTTCTTTGGGACTCTTTTTGATAATAATCCGCCCGGGCAAGCCGGCGCCGCAATTCAAAAAGTTCCGAAGAAATATCGAGAGCCATCAAAATCATCTGACTCCGCAAATCCGTGCGGGAAGAAGGGCTCTCATACTGCGCGAGTTTTTCATCCACAAAATGAACCACTTCGGAAAGCTCCCGGTCGGTCAAATCCGTTTGAATCTGAAACCGGGAAGAACCTACTACCACTCGTGTTGTCCGAAGAGAGGAATCCATGTTTACCTCACAAACCTAAACCAAAAGGATCGGCGGCGTTATGCCACCTTAGCCGAAAAAAGTGGGTTGCGCCCCCTCCTCTTCGGAAAGCGGCTTTTCTTCCGAAACCACTTCTTCTATAAATTCACCGCCCGGCAGGGGTACTTCGGAAACATCGGCATCCTGAGCCATGGGGAATTCCGTGCCGAGTTCCGTCTCAATGGTGGAAAGCATTTGCTCAAATTTTTCAGCCGCCAACGAAAGTTCGTTTTCCCGGTTTGTAACGGTATCCCGGAGTTCCAAAATTTCTATATCGCGATTTTCAAGCTGAATTCTCAAATCGGTCAGTTCCGCATTTTTCGAAGCCGCCGCGTCTTCGGCTTCCAGCAAAGTATCATTCAATTTCCGCACTTCCGATTCCAGCCGCAGTTTCTCGGCTTTCAGCAACCGCACCGTTTCCAAAGCTTTTTCCACTTTCCGGACCAGTATTTCCATTTTTTCCAAATTCATTTTTTCATCCTTCTCAAAAAAGTCATTTTACTTCCTTTAAAATAAATAAAGCACATTAAAGAAAACGGGATTACGGGAAAAAAATTCGACAAATTTAAGCAAAATCACTATCTTATGCCCATGAGTATCCTCGAAAAACGTCTTTCCGAACTCCCGGCGCGCCCGGGCGTTTACCTCATGAAAAACGTCAAGGATAAAATCATCTATGTCGGGAAGGCAAAACTCTTAAACAAACGGGTGCGCAGCTATTTTGACGGCAGGGAACACGAAGGACACCGTGCCGCGAGCCTGATGCGTCCGCATGTGCACAACATCGAATGGATCATCACGGAAACCGAAGAAGAAGCGCTTATTCTCGAAGCGAATCTGATTCATAAATACAAACCTATTTACAACGTTCGTCAAAAAGACGATAAACATTATCCGTATATCACGCTCACGGTAAAAGAACCGTTCCCGCGGGCATTTATCACACGCGCGGTCAAAAAAGACGGTAACCTTTATTTCGGTCCGTTTATCAATAGCCGCGCCATGCATTATCTTCTCGACTTGTCCACGCAACTTTTTCATTTACGGGAATGCAAGTTGAAACTCCCGCTGAAAATGGCGGTACGTCCGTGCCTGAATTATCACATCGGGCGTTGCGATGCGCCGTGTTCATTACTTTGTACGCAAGAAAAGTACCGGGAAAACGTACAGGAGGCCATTCGCCTGTTTGAAGGAAAACGGGAAGACCTTCTCCGGAAATGGGAAGAAGAAATGGAAGAAGCGAGCCGGAATTTTGATTTTGAAACGGCGGCAAAAAAACGTGATGCCATTCTTGCGCTGCAAGCCACCGACACCAAACAGAAGGCCGATGCGGCAAACGTTCATTTAACTCTCGATGTCATCTCCATTCGCCGGAATGAAAAACTCGCAGCGGCTGCCATTCTCGAATACCGTGAAGGCATTTTCTTCGGGCGCCGGCATTATCGCCTGGAATGTAATCTGGAACAAACCGAATCCGAAATTCTTCAGGAAATCCTGGTTTCATGGTACCTGGATGTGGATTTGATTCCGGCAGAAATCGCGCTCGAAACTCCGATTCCCGAAAAAGAACAGGAACTGATCGAAAAAACGCTCTCGGAAAAAGCAGGCCGGAAAATCACCCTCACTTATCCGAAACGCGGTGAAAAAACCGGGTTTTTAAAACTGGCGCACGCCAATGCGGAAATGCTTTTGGTGGAAATGCTCGCAGAATCCAGAAAGTATGATGAAATCGCCCAAAGCGTTTTCGATCTGCAAAAGGAACTCGGACTCAAAAAAACGCCGTTCACCATGGAATGTGTGGATATTTCTCATTTATCCGGAACCAATACCGTGGCAAGCCTCGTCACTTTCAAAAACGGAAAACCGAACAAAGCGGGCTACCGCAAATTTATCATCAAAACGGTAGAGGGAGTGGACGACTTTGCCAGTATGCAGGAAGTTTTGGAACGCCGCATTCAGCGGCTTGAAAAGGAGAACAAGCCGCTCCCCGATCTCTTTGTCGTGGACGGCGGAAAAGGGCAAGTAGAATCGGTGCAGCGCATTTTCGATTCTCTCGGGCATTCCGGACTCCCGCTGATAGGGCTCGCCAAGCGGCTCGAAGAAATCGTGTTTCCCGGAAACCGCCCCTCCATCGTCCTTCGCCGCACAAGCCCCGCATTAAAATTACTTCAAAATATTCGCGACGAAGCCCATCGTTTCGCCATTACTTTCCAAAGGAGCAAGCGAAAAGGGGACTTGCAGGTCGAATGGCTGAATCATGCCGGCATCGGAGAAGCTCTGCGCGTAAAAATTCTTTCCAAATACCGTTCTCCGGAACATTTTTTGGAAGCACCTCCGGAAGATATAGAATACCTGCTCGGCAAAACGCGGGCGTTGAAAATTCGCGAACAAGTCGTCGACTATATCTCAAGCCGCTGAAACGTAATACAGTCACCCGGTCAAGCCGGGGAATGACTCTTTGGGGGTTATCAAGGATAACACGGGTGTCGAAAATCCGGATGACGAAGAAATGTAATACCGTCAATCCTGCACAATCCCTACCCCCGCGTCATCCCGTGCAACACCTACGTCACCCCGGACTTGATCCGGGGTCAACCCTCATTCCCGTCATCCCGGCCTCCGAGCCGGGATCCACTGACTTGGATGCTAAACCAAGTTCACCATAACGCACAAATATCATTCCGCACAAGCCTGTCCTCGCGATTGTTCCAACGGCGTAAAAACACGAGAGATACGGACCAAGACAAAGAAAGTCTTACATACCCGTTCGAACTATATTCATGTGGTCAATCCAACAACTTTCAAGTTCACTCTTAAATTTTATTTTTTCTTCTTTTTAGCGTAACTCACGTCCGGGCGAAGAACCTGACCGACAGTCACAAGTAAAGAGACAATCGGTTCCAAATGATCCTGACTTAAATCATAAATCGCCACTCCGGACATTCCCTCACTCTTTACGCGGTTTGCTACCGCCTTCATGGAAGGAATTCCCATAAACACGATAGATTCCGCGTTGCTGACAGCCACTTCGGATTCCGTCGCCTGATCAAAAGAAACTTGATAATCACTGGCCTTGAATGCGTTATCCATCAATTCGCGATAAGTGAGGTAACCTTCGTTACCGCTTCCGGCACCCTGATGCGCCGTACCGAGCCCTTTTGCACCTAAAAAGGTCTTGGCAAGGAGAGAAACCACCGGAATCATTTTTGCCTTATCCACCCCGGCAGAAGTCAATGCATTCACAGCACTTTCAAGATCTTTTCCGGCCTGGTAGCGGGAGCAATCATTCAGAAGCGCATATTTTGAGATATTGATATACCCGTTGCTTCCTAAGTATTTGATCATTTTGGTTCGGCGTTTTTTCAACGAAGTAAGTTTCGGCGATTGTTTTATCTGTTCAAATTCCGCTTCGCGAATTTTTCTTTTCAATTCTTTACCGCACCGGAAATTGACTCCCCCGGCTTTTACCCGGACTACCTCTCCTTCCTCCTTTTCAATCAATGCGCTATGCAAA
>QMCE01000164.1_pt1 | contig 41429 bp, 26 predicted proteins | sample 1821851 | NCBI WGS metagenome assembly QMCE01 (sample SAMN09453174, study PRJNA476694) | Termite gut metagenome, whole genome shotgun sequencing project. | isolation source: worker | host: Odontotermes sp. | place: South Africa:Pretoria | collected 2016-01-28 | reverse complement strand
AGAGCCTCCATCTTGTCGATATTCCCGGCCATGCACGCCTTCACCAGATACATCGGGTGGATGTCCATCGGAACGTACTTCTCCCAGATTCCGGTCATAACGATCGCCCTCTCGCCGCCGTTCAGGTTGGTGTCGAGCGCGTATTTTTTGCGCGGGCAGAGCCACGACAGGTAGGTGTGCGAGGTGGAGAACTTACCGAAACGGGGTGCGATCCAGCCCAGCAGTTCGTAGTAGTTGCCCTCTTCCAGAACGGTTATCTGATTGGAGTAGAAGGTCATAAAATCGCCGCGTGTGACGGTGCGCCCCGTGAGGGCGTTGCCGCTTATGATGCGCACTCCACTGCCTTTTTTCGGTTCGCGGATGTTGCTGTTCATCACGAACGACTTGATCTCCGCCCCGCCGGTTATCCTCAGATAATAGGGGTTCACGACCTGCGGCCCCGACATGCAGACAACTTTCGTCATGTCGATGCGCCCGGTGCGGAACAGGCGGCCGATGATGGCGAGGTTCTGCACATCCACCGTCCACACGACGTCGCCCTTGCGGATGGGGTCGATGCGGCCGATCTGCACACCCACGTTGCCCGCGGGGTGCGGCCCCTTGAAGAAGTGCTGCTCGGCATTATCCACCTTGTTCAGAACGCCGTCGGTTCCGGCTTTTAAGCCGAGATGAACCTTCCCGTCGGTGAGTTTTTTCAGCACTTCGACCCCCGCACGCAGGTTTTCAAGTTCACCCGCGAGCACAAAATTCATGTCCGGCGCGCAGGGAGCGCTGTCGAATCCCGACACGAAGATGGCCTTCGGATGGGCCGCGGTGTCGGCAATGCGCCCATATGGACGCTGAATTACCATCGGCCACATACCCGCCGAGAGCAACACCCCGATCACATCGCCGCGCACGTCCATCGGTCGCCACGACCACGCTGAGCAGTTTTCGTTTTTCGCCTCGCCTCACTTCGGCGACGACACCGCTCACGGGCGAACAGAAGAGTACCTGTTCGTTCGCCTTGTCGAAAAAGAGCGGTGAACCGGCTTTCACCACGTCGCCCTCGCGGACGAGCAACTTGGGAACCACGCCTTCGAAATCGGTCGGCGAGACGGCGTAGGTGTCCGATCCGCACGCTTCGATCAACTTCGGCAGCGGTGTTCCCTGCAGGTGAATGTCGAGTCCTTTTTTCAGATTAATGACCTTAGACATCGAGCTTTAGTTATATGATTTAGTTGTGTTTAGAAAGAAAAATACGCGGGCTCCGAAAATCCCGCGCAAATGTACGCAAAAAACTGTTACAAAAATAACAGCCCTCGATATATTTTGTTCGAAACACAAAAATACGACGGCCTTCCACTGCGGAAGGCCGTCGTATTTTACATAATAATCCGGAGACTAATTTCTGGTCGGCTGAGTGGAGGTCATCGGGATATCGCCGCGCAACATGGCGCGCGCCTGGCCCGTGAGCCACAGATAGTGGTCGGTTTTGAGGTTGTCCTCGATGCCGATGAAGGTGATGTCCATCTCGCTGGCCTTGCGGCTCCAACGAAGTGCGCTACCATTATAAGGCCCGGTCTGCTCGGTCGTGGTCTTTCTGTAGCCACCGTTCTCGTAATGGCTCACCCAATAGTCTTCCGATGCGACGTTCGACGGTACATCGCTCTGGTTGAGGCATTTGAAGATGGCGGTACCCTCGTCGATCTCGTCGAACATGGCGATGTAGAGCATCTTCGCTCCCACATCGACGCAGTTGTAAACCTGTTTCCAGAAGAAGCTGCCGCCGTTGCGCGGATTGACGCCGTTGTTGGGGTGCATGTTGCGATCCGATGAGCCCGGATAGCACAGAGGCGCGTAATCGACACCGTTGGTTTCGCACCACTTCACGTCGTCCTTCACGATGTTGGCGAACGTCGGAGAATAGTTGTTCTCGCCGAAACGCCCCACGAACCACGGCATGATGACGTCGGCGGCCTTGATCAACTCGTGTAGCTTAGCCTCTTTCACCGTGTCGTCGCCCCTCAGGCGCCAGTGGGTCGGAACGCCCAGCATGATGCTGAAGCCCTTCTCCTTGAGACCGTTCATAAGCTCCTCTATGTCGTCGAGGGTATATGGACGATTGTCGTTGAAGCCCACGCCCCACAGCACGATCAGCGGTTTGCCGTTGTGGTGGAGGTAGAACTTCTGCTGGTTGCGGTCTTTGAGGTTGTACTTGTCGAGAATTTCCTGGGTGTCGGCCAATACCGCCGCCGTGTTGTTGCGGCTGCGCGGCTCGTAGCCGCCCAGGTCGTACATCACGCAGATCGCCCTCTGATGCTGGTTCGAAGCCTTCATAGCGTGGTCGAGCACTTTATTGAAGTGCTCCTTGCCGTCGGAGTTGTTTACCACCTCGCCGACAAAGCGCTGCATGAACGCCCCGTCGATGCTGTAATCCTTCATCCATTTGAAGTGGAGCATCACGGTCGATTCGTCGTAAGAGCTGAAAACCGTGGCCTTTTCGCCGTTGGGCAAGATGAAGGCTTCCGACCTTCCGCCGTCGTCGACACCTCCCGGAGTGTACTGCTTCGTGTACTCGCTCATGTCGGGCCAGAAGTCGATGGAGTTCTGCAAAACGCCCGGCTTGAAACCCTCGTTCTCGCGATAGTGGTACCATGAAGTGTTTTTGCTCATGGGAGTCGCCCACTGGCTTCCGTCGCCCGGCGCGCCGAACCACCCCTGATAGCCGGTCATCACCAGACCCTTGTAGGTGTCGAAAGGTTGTCCCTCCTCGTGAGGTTCGAAGCCCAGGTCGTTGACAACGGGAGGAGGCGGGGGTGGAGGCGGAACGGGAGGCGGGATCGGAGGCTCGTCGGGGCCGCACGCGGTCATGCACGCCGCGAGGCCGCACATAGCCAACAAAGTTATTTTTCTCAAATTCATTCGCGTAAAAATTTTCGGTAAAGTTAGTAAAAAAACCGGAAGGGCGCAAAAAGCATACCCTTCCGGTTCGATCCATTAACCCGGATTAATTGGGAACGGTGATCTCGACTATCTCCGTCAGATTGAAATCCTGATGAGCGTCCCTAACCTTTGCTCCCATGCGGACGAAATAGGTATAACCCGCTTTGAGGTCGATGGGAGGAAGTTCCTGACGAACGCTATTGCCGTCGGCATCCTTCTCGAGATTAGCCCAGGTCTTGCCTATATTCAGAACATAACGGGCATTGTTATAATAACCCATGGTTCCGTTGGCCCCCGGTCCGCAGAACTGATTGAGACTGATGTAAGGACGGGCCTCCATAATCGATGGCATGGCAGGATCGTCACCTTTGGGAGCATCCAGACGACACGACATGTAGAGAGTGGTGCCTTCGAGCCTTGCTTCGAAATCGATCAGGTGCAGATATGGAGTCACATCGAAATTCATCGTCTTGCTCTTGCCGACAGGCACGTTGCGGACGGTGTCGCAAGGCCACCACGGACCTTCGGGAAGAACATCGTAGGTACCTGCGAACAACCTGTGGTTATTGAAGGTGCCGTCCTGTTTCAGGGGAATATCCTGATGGTCGGGACGGAGAGCGTAGCTCTTCTCCCAAATACGGATATGACTGTGGCCCTGACTGGCAAGTATCGGTTGTCCTGTAGTTACATCTATGACGGTACCTGTGAACTGACAATCGGGAGCGTCGAAGTTGTCGATCTTCATACACGAAACCACGCAAATCAGCGAAACGGCGACGGTCAAACCAAAAATTATCGTTTTTTTCATATTGCTTTTCATATTGACCGATTAATAATTGTCATTCGGTATGAGGTTCCTATTTTTTTCCAGTGCGCCGCCGGGAATTTGTCTGTAATAGTTACCTCTGTCGAATCGTACGGTACGGCTGTCCTGCGGGTCGATCTCCGACAGGAATATCCATTTATCCTCGTCGAGTACCTTGTAGAGCATCAGCCCGCGGATGTAATAGTTATCCCTGAAAACCAGGTCGGCAACCCTCCAACGCTTCATATCGAAGATGCGATGGTTTTCGAAGGCGAGTTCGCGTGCCCTCTCGTCGCGGATGAACTGCAGGTTCTCGTCGATGGGGATAAGAAAGCCGAAACCACCCTCCTCGACAGTCGTCATTCCGAGATCCTTGGGATCTTCTTTCATTTGGTAGGGAGTTGCACCTGCCCTGTCGCGAATTTCGGCGATGTAGGTGAATGCCTGGCGTTTGAAGTCATCATCGTTCATCTCCAGACCCAGTTCATAGGCTGCCTCGGCACAGTTCATAAGCACTTCGCCATAGCGCAACACCTTCCACGGTGTGACGCTGGTGTGAAGTTCCCTTATTGCGGTGGCAGAGTTGTCAACATACTTGCGGATAACCATTCCGGTTTGGGTACCGCCTTCGTCCCCACCGCGCACAACGCCGTGATCACCGGTTACCCTAACACTTTCATTGTAGATATCCGTGCTCCAACCGAGCGAACTGTTGCTGACTATACGGCGGCCCTGATTCTCCGTGCCGGTATAGTCGTTGGTGCTGTCGGGGTTGTCGCTCGTACCGTCGGCCGCGGTGCCCGGATAGTTGAGATAGACACCCGCCTGGAAATCGAATTTTACGCCCGAAGCCACCTCGGTCATACCAGAGAAGTAGACGGTACCTTTGGCGCGCGGCTCCATTTCGGGAGAGTTCCAGAAGTCGTCGGGAGAATCGAAGCGAACGGGATTGCCGTCGGCGTCGACTATTGCCGGATGTTCATAGAGACTTATCAGGTTCCAGGCCGGTTCCATGGTGCAACCGCCGCTCGTAGACATTTTGTCTGCAAGAGGAAGAACCTGAGCGTCCCAACTATGAAACAGGCGCTGATTAGCGGTCGTACCGTCTTTCGTGAGAGCGTAGCGCTTGACGAAAATATCCTCGCTGGTGTCGTTGATGAACGTTTCGGCAAAAGCAGCCGCCTTGTCGGAACCGGTATGCAGAGAGAATCCACCCTCTTTTCTAATGAATTCACCGGCGTCGAGCACATACTGGAAGAATTCGGCCGCCTTATCCTGCGACATACCCTGCAAACCCAGTGAGGTAGCCTCACCCAAATGTACCGCATACTGGTCGTATTTGGCAATGGTACCTGCATAGAGCATGGCTCGCGTCATCAGCGCCGCGGCGGCATACCTGTTGCCGCGAGTCGTGAAATCCGCTTTCCCTTTATTCTTTTCGCCGTTCTCCATGGCGAATTTGAGATCTTCGTAGATGAATTTCCAACTGTCGTACTCGGTACTGCGAGGAAGCAACAACTCGTTCTCCGGAGCCGCCGGATCAAGAGGTCTGTCCAGAAGAACACAACCGCCGTGAAACTTGACTATTCCGAAGTAGTAGAATGCACGGAGGAAACGCGCTTCGGCTATATAGGCATTGAACTCATCGGTAGTGTAGTTGTCGCGGTAGGTTTCCAGTCCGATAATGAAATTGTTGATCTCGCGGATACGGTAATATGGACCGTTCGCGCCGCGGAAATCCCAATAGTCGAAACCGCCGTACTCGGTCGAGCGGTTGCTCGCCTCGCCTCCGGCACCGGCGGGAGATGCCTTTTGGCCCACCCAGCGGTTGTTCGAGTTCTGGGTCACGGTGTATCCGGGCTCGAAGCCATCCTGTCCGCGGAGGATGAAGTTGAAGTCCTCTATCGGCAGGTCGTGGTAAGCTATGGCCAGATACTTCTGAATACCGGCATCGGAGGTCAAAAGGACTTCGTCGGTCGTGGTATCCTTGGGAAGAATGTCCATGTTATAACAGGAGACGGTCAAAAGCCCGAGAACTGCCGAAAATAACACATATTTAATTGTTTTCATACTTGTCTCTCGTTTTTAGAATTTAAGCGACGCACCGAAATTGAAGGTACGGTTGATCGGGTAGTTGTAGAACAAAACGCCCTCGTCGCGATTGTTGTTAGCGCTACCTCTGTGTCCCGGACGTTCGGGGTCGATGTCCTTGTTCCTTGTGAAAGTCAACAGGTTGTAGGCATTGACATACACACGCAGTTCTCTGACGCTGAGTTTTTCGAGCCACGAGACGGGAAGAGTGTAGCCCAACTCGAGGGTCTTCAGGCGAATGAACGAAGTGTTGTGGATACCCGTCGTGCCGGTATTGAAACCGTGTCCGGTGGCGGGATACTTACCTTCGATCCACTGGGTGGAGGGATTCCATGGGTCGTCTTCCGGACTGACGGTGTGCCATCTGTCTTTATAGATGTCGAGCAACGCGCCGCCGGTGAGCGGGAACACCTGTGCAAAAACTTCGTTGTACTGGTTGTAAACCCCTGCGGAACCGGCCCAGTTCATGGCCAGATCGACACCTTTCCACGATGCTCCCAACGTGATACCGTAGTTGAATACCGGCAGGTTGTAGTTCGCAACTGGATGCTTGTCGCCACCGTCGACCACTCCGTCGCCGTTCCAGTCTTCGTACCAATAGTCGCCCGGAAGAGCGTTCTGGTCGACAGGAAGATGGTGCCAGCGGATATCGTCGTAACTCGAGAAACGGCCACCCTCTTCTTCATTGACCCACCAGATATCTTTGTTGCGGCCCGAAACGTCTTGCTTATCTCTCCAATTGATCATGGAATTACGACCCGGATTATCCATATAGCTCACCCAACGGTTCTTTGCGGCGGACATCTGGGCGCTGGCCCAGTAATGAACGCCACCTACGGTGTTGCGGTGCTCCAAAAGGATTTCATAACCGAAAGTCTTGTCGCTGTCAGTGTTGACTTTGTCGAGTTTGACACCCGCCTCGACCGGCAAAACATCCTGTGCATCGCGAAGAAGACCGGTACGCTTACGCTGGAACACCTCGATCGTTCCGCTCAGTTTGCCGTTCCAAAGGTCGAAATCGAGACCAATGTTGGAAGTGGTTGCATTATACCACGTCACGATATCACTGGGGATAGGGTTGGTAGTCACACCGCCGATCACATTAGGACCGTAGATCCATCCTACATCGTTAGGTGACATGGTATAACCCGTAACCTGACGCTTTACGTCCTTATCATCCCCCATCATACCCCACGAAGCACGAAGTTTCAGGTTATGCAGGAACGGAACGGCATCCTTCATCCAAGGCTCCTCGCTAATGCGCCAGCCCACCAGAACCGCCGGGAAGAAACCCCATGTTCCTAAAACGGGGAATCTCGACGATCCGTCGTAGCGGAATGCCACCTCGGCCAGATAGCGCTCCTTGTAGTTGTAGTTAATACGTCCCACAAGAGCTTTGCGTGCCCACTCGTCGAGGCCGTTCTGGCCTGCGGTGACACCTTTCAATTCGGCGTTCGCCGGATAAATGTTATCGACATTCATCACCCATTGGGTCCAGGAACCATTCTCGAAACCATAGCGCTCTTCCCATGCGAGCATCGCGCCCACATTGTGGTTACCAAAACTGTTTGCATAGTTCAGCGAAAGGAGAAGCCATTCGTTGCGGCCCGGCTTATTTTCACGCCGCAGGCTCGGTTCTTCATGCTGGACAAGAGGGGTTACCGTGCCGTCGGCTTCGGCCTCGTAGTATGTATACTTACGTTCATACATCGTATTATCCTGTGTGTAATAGGTGTAGCCATACGAGGCTCGCGCGTTCAGTCCCTTTATTCCGGGAATTTCATAGTCTAAAGAGAACGTACCGTCGAATTGGATGTCCTTATACTGGCGGAAACCGGTAATGTCGCTGTCGATAGCGGCCGCGGGGTTTTCCATTTCAAGCATCCTGCGGTCGTAGGCGGGCATGGAAGTATCGCCATTCAACCACGGCTGGGACATACCGGGATATGTCCACGCTTTCTTGTAGACGAAATGGATCGCCGTCAGAGGTTCGTTACGTTCACCCATATAACCTCCCAGCTGTACCGAAGCTTTCAGTCGGTCGGTGATCTTGACATCGGTATTGTTTCGGAAGTTCCAGCGGTTATAGTTCAACGAACCCGACTTATAAGAGCCCTGTTGATCGAGGTAACCTACATTGAAGTAGTAATTAACCCTGTCGGAGCCGCCGTCCATGGAGACATTGTAGGATTTTTGCGGAACGTTCTTTTTGAAAAGCACATCCGACCAGTTGGTGCTGGGTTTTGCGCCGGAACTGTACTCCAACATATCCTGCCAGGTGAACTCGGCAGTGGTCCGGTTCGGGTAGTTATCGCCGATTCTGTTGAACGTCAACTCGTTGAAGAGCAACATATGGTCGGCCACACTCGCCGTTTCGGGCAGATAGAGGAAGTTCTGGATACCGTAGTTCGCAGAAAAGTTGATATTGAACTTACCGTCAGTGGCCGTACCGCGTTTCGTGGTTACCAGTACGACGCCATTGGCGGCCTGCACTCCATAGATGGCGGCCGAAGCGTCTTTCAACACCGATACCTGATCGATCTCGGAGGCGTCCATACGTGCGAAATAGTTCTTGTCGCGCTGAATACCGTCGACGACGACCAGAGGGTCGCCCATACCGCGGATATCCATCTTCACGTCGTCGAATTTACCCGGCTGGGCACTCGTCTGCATGATGCGCACACCGGGAATCTTACCCGCGATCATGTTAAGCACGTTCTCGTTCTTGGTAACGGTGATTTCCTTATTGTTGACCGCCGAGACCGCACCCGTCAGCGTCGCTTTGCGCTGCGCGCCGTAACCTACGACCACCACCTCTTCGAGAGTCGTGTTGTCGGCTTCCATAGTGATCAGAAGATGTGTCTGGGCAGCCGAAACGACAGAGTTCAGGTAGCCGAAAAAGGAGACCGTAAGAGTTTCGTTGCTTGCCGCCTGCAGGCTGAAGCTACCGTCGACGTCGGTGATAGCGACACGCTGGCTGGCGCCGGTCACGCTGACCAACGCTCCGGCCAACGGATTGCCGTCGCTGTCGACGACGGTTCCGGAGACTGCCCGCTGCTGAGCCGAGAGCTGTAGTGCTCCCATCACGCAGAACAGACAGACGGCAAAGAACCTCAACGTATTATATATGTTTTTTCTCATGCCATAAATTGTGTTTGAGTTGTTTCGAAGATGATCGTTATTTCGAAAGGGCAGACTCTCTCCCTCCCATTAAGAAAGGAGAGAGCCACTACTTACCTTCGCATTGCATAGTTCAACTTACGGAATTGCGGGAGGCATGGTTGCACCTTCGGGAGCCATACGGCGGTTGAAGAAGAACAGACCGAACTGATCGCCCGGGCCGAGCTTTTTCTCACCGTAAGCATATTCGTAAGCCGCACCGATCCCGAGACGGAGACCATAACCCGTATACGATTCGGGGAAGGATATAACACCGTCGGCGGAGATGGCGAAGCCTCTGTCGAGACCCTGTTGCATCATACCGTTCGTGCGGAAATCATTGGGGAAATTTGCCCACCAGTCGGCGTTGGGAACGATCTCGCCACCGCTGGTCGATCTGCCGAGTTCATCCACATACTTACCGTCGGTGGTGGCCAGAGGCTCGGGAGCCACGATGGCAAAGCCACGGCAGAACCAGACAATACCGCGTGATTTTGCGGCCCATGCCTGACCGTCATCGCTCAAGACAAGTTTCTGACCGTTGTTGTAGATGAGTCCGTCACCGACGTAGAAATCGGGCCATTTGCCGAAGAATCCGGCTCTGTCGCCGTGGATGATCGGATAGGCGTAATCTCCGCCTTCGCCTTCGGGTGTGTAGGAGAGGAACGAAGCGGGCATGTCGATAGTCGAAGCGCCCATCGGTACGGCCTCATTGCGGCCACCCCACTCTGCTTGCAGGTCGTTGAGAAGACCTCCGTTCCACTCTTCGGCAGGTAAAGCGGCGATAGCATCGTTGATGACAACATATGTTTTAGCCTTGACAACATAATCCTTAACGATGTAGAACTGGAAGCCGGTGGCGCCGAAGTTGGTTCCGGGTCTTTCGGAGAATTCCCAGGTACCGTCTTTAGCCAAAGAGGTAGCGAGCATGGCCTGTTTGCTTTGAGCGTCGCCCGCGGGTTGTTCGGAAGAAGATGCGATCTCGAACTCGCCGCCTTCGGGAAGTGCGCTGAACAGGTCGCTGAAGTCGAAGTCTTCGAGAAGGGTCAATCCGTCGACGGTGATGGTATAAGATTCGTCGGCGTTAGCCACAGGATTATACTCGTTTTTGAGTACAGCGCTACCGTCGATATCGTATCTATCGAAGAAGAAGTCCTCGGAAACCTGTACGGTGAAGTAATCGGAAGAGATGGTCGTGCCACCCAATGACATTTCTATAGCTACGGAATACTTCTGGCCTGCCGTCGCCAAAATACCTTTGACAGGTACGCTGACGTATCCATTGTCGAGTGTGGGCTTACCGCTGATAACCATCTCGGTGTTTCCGCCGACGCGGGTCCTTGCCTGGAGCGGATATATATCGGCAAACTTGAAAGTGGCATTGACGAGATCATCGGCCTCGACGGCAGGTGTGGCGAGGAACTTAACATTGGCGCCATCGTTGCCCAGCAGAACGTAACCATCCTCGTATTCAGGAAGATATACGAGCGAACTTACGGCCGATCCCAACGGAATTTCAAAAGGTTCCCCGTCGATGGTGATGATCGCAACGCCGTTGGCGATCACCACGGATACTTCCGTACCGCCGCCGTCAACGAGGGGAATGTTGATGGTTCTACCGTCGCTGAAAGTAATGTCGTAGCTTTCTCCGTTCGCGGCTTTACCGTGGGCGGTGATGTAGAGGCCGTTCACGACTGCGTCGCCCAGTTCGGATTTAAGATCGGCCCATGCGACCTCCAACACTTTCAGTCTCGTATCCAGGTCGGAGAGATCGGTCTTGCATGAGTTGAAAACACTCACGGAAAGGATCGCAACTCCACACAGGAGCGCGTTCAATAATTTTTTGTTCATAGCACAGATTGGGTTTAAGTGATAAAGTTTGTCAAATAGATTAGTTTTAAGTTTACTTTTTATCTATGGGTATAGAGATATTTCGGCCTTTCGGGTGCAAGTATAATTCACTCGGGTTAAAAAAAAATTAATTATTGATTAATCGCCCGAAATCGCCGTCAGGACACGAAATTAATATATAAATTAATGCGGGATTAATTCCCGGCGGCTAATTTCGCGCAAAACCTTATTCTGTAAAAAATGAAGAAACTGCTGACTTTGACACTGCTCGCTCTGGTGTGTTCGTGCCGTCCCGCGCCGGGGGACCTTACCCGCCATGTAGACCCGACGATAGGCTCCGACGGACACGGACACGTTTTCGTGGGCGCGAGCGTACCGTTCGGCGCGGTGCAGCCCGGCCCCTCCAATATATATAAAGGGTGGGACTGGTCTTCGGGATACCACCGCAGCGACAGCGTGGTGATCGGATTCGCCCAGACCCACCTTCAGGGAACCGGCATCGGCGATCTGGGCGACGTCCTGATAATGCCCTATACCGGCGGGGAGCGGCTCACCCACGCCACCGACGCGACATGGAGAGAGGGCTACGGCTCGGTCATCGACCATGCGGAGGAGGTCGTCGAACCCGGATATTACGCCGTGACGCTGGACGCTTCGGGCATAGAGGTCGAACTTACGGCTTCGGTGCGGGTCGCCTTCCACTGCTACCGCTTTCCCGCCGACGCTCCGAACGGTCGAATTATAGTAGACCTCGAGGAGGGGATCAACGACGGCACCACCGAGAGTTGGATCGAACAACTCTCGCCCGACACCTTCGTCGGAGTGCGTTTTTCGTCGGGCTGGGCGCGCCGTCAGGAGCTTTGGTTCGCTATCCGCACCTCGGTTCCGGTCGAGGATTTCCGCACCTTCGAGGGTGAGACGGAAGTAGAGGCGGGAGTGCGCGGACGGGCGATCAAGGGGCTCATGTCGTTCGAGGGGTCGCCCGGCGAGGTGATGCTCAAGGTGGGTGTCTCGCCCGTGAGCGTGGAGGGGGCGCTGGCAAATATCGACGCCGAGATCCCCGGCTGGGATTTCGAGCGGGTGCGCCGCCAGGCCGATGCGGCGTGGGAGAGGGAACTCGCCAAGATCGAGATCGACACCCCCTCCGAAGCCGATAAACGCACATTTTATACCGCCCTCTATCACACGATGATAAATCCGGCCCTGTTCAACGACGCCGACGGCAGTTATCGCGGCGCCGACGGGAAGGTGTACTCGGACGAAGGTTTCGACAACTACACCGTCTTCTCACTGTGGGACACATACCGGGCGGCAAACCCCCTGTTCGTGTTCATGCACCCCGAACGCACGTCCGACTTTGTGAACAGTATGCTCGCGATCTCCGATCAGGGCGGCCTGCTGCCTATATGGCACCTGATGGGGTACGAGACCGAATGTATGGTGGGCCTTTCGAGCGAGCAGGTAGTGGCCGAAGCGTATATAAAAGGTATCGCGGGATTCGATCCCCAGCGTGCCTTCGACGCGCTGAAAAAGACGGCCATGAGCGACATACACGGTATGGATTATGTGCGCGAGTTGACGTACATCCCCTCCGACCGCGGTAAAAAGGAGCCGCTCGCGATGGCGATGGAGTATGCCATAGGCGACGCCTCGATCGCGCGGATGGCGCGGGCGATGGGTAAAACCGACGAGTACGACTATTTCTCGCGCCGGGCACGGAACTACCGCCTCTACTGGGACGAGGAGACGGGATTTTTCAGGGGCAGGATGTCGGACGGGACGTGGAACCCCGTTTTCGATCCGATCAAAACGACCCGCCCCTGGATCAACGATCTGGCCGAAGGGAATCTGTGGCAGTATCTGTGGCTCGTGCCCCACGACGTCGGCGGTTTGATGGACCTGATGGGAGGAGAGGAGAAATTCACGGAGCGTCTCGACACGTTCTTCACTCTGGATACTCCCGAAGGCGAGGAGATATTGGCCGACGTGACGGGCCTGGTGGGACAGTATGCCCACGGCAACGAACCGAGCCATCACATTGCCTATCTGTACGCCTACGCGGGCCAGCAGTGGAAGACCGCGCGGTTGGTACGTAGCATAATGAACGAATTCTACACCGACCGGCCCGACGGTCTGATCGGCAACGAGGACTGCGGCCAGATGTCGGCGTGGTATATATTCTCGGCCATGGGTTTCTATCCGGTATTCACGGCGTCGGGCGACTATGTGATAGGTTCTCCGGCGGTTCCGAGGGCCACGATGCACCTCGCGGGCGGGGTGAGCTTCACGGTGGAGGCCGCAGGATGGTCGCCCGAAAATATCTACGTCCAAAGCGCGACCCTCAACGGCCGGGACTATCCCTACAGCCACATCGCACACAAGGATATAATGGCCGGAGGGGTGTTGACATTGAATATGGGCCCCGAGCCCAATCCCGAATTCGGACGGGCTCCGGAACACAGACCTATGTAAAATCATTATGAAAAAGATCATTATTGCGATTTTCGCACTCGCGGCCTTTGCCGGCGTGCGCGCACAGGAGACCGTCCGCCCCGCAAGTGAGCGCACGGGGGAGATCAACGAACTATGGGAGGACAGAAGCTCCTTCGCGGAGCAGGGTATCAAACCGCAGGGGCGCAACCTGTTGTGGTACAGACGATCGGCGCGGGTGTGGGAAGAGGCGCTGCCCATAGGCAACGGTCATCTCGGAGCTATGATATTCGGGGGCGTCGCCGATGAGCGCATCCAACTGAACGACAACACGCTGTGGGACGGCCGTTCGCTCGACCCCAACGACCCGGCGGGGCGCGAGGCTCTACCCGAGGTGCAGAGGTTGCTTTTCGAGGGGCGCAACAACGAGGCGGTGGAACTCGCCACGGCCACCATGATGGGACGGCCCCGGGGAGTTAAGCCCTATCAGTCGCTGGGCGAAGTGTGGTTCGACACTCCCGTCACATCCACCGACAGTTACACGCGCAGCCTCGATCTCGAAACGGGCGTTGCCGCGGTGGAATACACCTCGGACGATGTGAGATACAGGCGCGAGATGTTCGCCTCGGCGCCAGACGACGTGATCGCCGTGCGCATGACGGCCGACAGGCGCGGGGGCATCGACTTTCGCATGACCCTCCGGCGCGCGGAAAATGCCGCCGTGACCTCTCCCGATGCGGCCTCGCTGTTGCTCGAAGGGGAATTGGAGAGCGGCATGAAGTTCTCGATGAGGGTGGCGGCCGAACTGCGGGGCGGAAGCGTCGTCTCCCAAGGGGGCGTGATGACGGTCTCCGGGGCCGACGCCGTGACGCTCTACATCGCCGGAGCGACGAATTACGCGGGAATGGAGAGCGTGGCGCGCGGTGTGGACTTCTCGCAGGCCGACCCCGCCGCCGTGTGCGCCGAGACAATCTCGCGGGCTAAGCGCAAGGGTTATGAGACCCTTCGCGACGACCACGTGCGCGACCACGGCGCGCTTTTCGGCCGTGTCGATCTGACTTTCGAACCCTCGCCCGAAGAGCTGGCCCTCGCCGAAGAGCCGACCGACGTGCGTCTCGACGCGGCCAGAGCTTCCGGACGACCCGACGCGGGTCTGGTGGAGATGTTCTTCCAGTACGGACGCTATCTGCTGATGGCGAGTTCGCGCACGGGGGGTATGCCCGCCAACCTTCAGGGCCTGTGGGCGTGGCAGATGAATCCGCCGTGGAATGCCGACTATCACACCAACATCAATTTCCAGATGAACTATTGGCCCGCCGAGGTGACCAATCTTTCGGAGTGCCACCTCCCGATGTTCGACCTTATGGATATGATGGCGCCTTACGGCGCTCGGACGGCACGCACGATCTACGGCGCTGGCGGATGGGTGGTGCACCACCTGACCGATCCGTGGGGATTTACCGCCCCGGCCGACGGACCGCAGGGTATCTGGCCGGTGGGTGCGGCGTGGCTTGCGCAGCACGTGTGGGAACACTGGGCCTTCACGGGCGATCGGAAATTCCTTGCCGAAAGGGCATGGCCGCTGATGAAGGGCGCGGCGGAATTCATAATGGATTTTCTGGTCGAAGCGCCTCAGGGTACGGCTTACGCGGGCAAGCTCGTCACCAATCCCTCATACTCGCCCGAGAACGAATTCTATCTGCCGAGCGGCGAAAAGTCGGTCTTCACCTACGGCGCCACGATGGACATAGAGATCGTACACGACCTTTTGACCCACTGCGTCGAGGCGTGCGACATACTCGGCATGGAGGGTGAAATGCGCGGGAAATGCGCGGCGACCCTGGCGCGTCTACCCGAAATACGCATCAGCCCGGCCACCGGACGAATCATGGAGTGGGCGGAGGATTATAAAGAGGTGGAGCCCCACCACCGCCACACCTCGCACCTGTTCGGCCTCCATCCGGGAAACCAGATCACCGTCACCGGAACGCCCGAGCTTGCAGAGGCGGCGCGCAAAACCCTCGACGCGAGGGGCGACGACGGCACGGGCTGGGGTCTGGCGTGGAAGATCAACATGTGGGGCCGCCTGGGCGACGGCGACAGGGCCTACAAGTTGCTGTCGGTGCTTTTGGGTACCAAAACCTATCCCAATATGTTCGACGCCCACCCGCCGTTCCAGATCGACGGAAATTTCGGGGCGACGGCGGCCATAGCCGAATTTCTCGTGCAAAGCCAGGGACGCACGGACGACGGCGGATATCTCGTCTATCTTCTTCCGGCGCTTCCGTCGGCGCTCCATACCGGCACGGTGCGGGGCTTGAAGGCAAGGGGCGGGTTCGAGATCGAGGAGATGTCGTGGAGAGAAGGCCGTCTGACAGGCGTGCGCATTCGCTCGGCGCTCGGGGGACGCCTCAACCTCTACGACGGAACACGGAGTGCGGGTTTCGACACGCGGCCCGGAGAGGTGGTACGGCTCACGGGCGATCTGGAGGAGGCCGGGCGCGCCGAAGGAAAACGTTACGATTCGTACAAGGGTCTCGCGATGGCGGGCTATCAGGGGTGGTTCTCCGCTCCGGGCGACGGTAGCGGACGCGGATGGTATCATTATAAAGGGCGTGACGGAAGTTTTCGCCCCGGTTCGACCAACGTCGACATGTGGCCCGAGGTGGGCGAGTATGAAAAACTCTACGAAACCGAATTCACCCTCGCCGACGGTTCGCCCGCCCTCACTTTCAGTTCGTGGGATCCCTCCACCGTCGAGACCCATTTCCGCTGGATGCGCGAGTACGGCATCGACGGGGTGTTCGTGCAGAGGTTCGTCGCCGAGATCAAGCGTCCTTCGAGCCGCAGGCAACTCGACCGTGTGTTCGATTCGGCCATGCGTTCCGCGGGGGCTAACGACAGGGCTGTTGCGGTGATGTACGACCTGAGCGGGATGAGCGCCGAAGATATCCGGTATGCGCTTGACGATATAGACAAGCTCGAAAATATCTACGACATGAAAGGGCGCGGGGAGTTCCCTGCCTATCTTCACCATAACGGCAAGCCTTTGGTGGCGGTGTGGGGAGTGGGTTTCGACGACAACCGCCGTTATCGCGTCTCCGACGCGGCACGCCTCATAGATGCTCTCAAAGAGAGAGGTTACAGCGTGCTTATCGGCGTGCCGACCCACTGGCGGCTGCACGGGCGCGACACCGAGGACGATCCTGCGCTGCACCCTCTCGTCGAGCGATGCGACGTGGTGATGCCGTGGTTCGTAGGGAGGTACAATAAAAAAACTTTTCCGGCATACGAAAAACTGATGCGAGCCGATCTCGCATGGTGCCGCCAGCGGGGGATAGATTACGTTCCGTTGGCGTTCCCCGGATTCTCGTGGCACAACATGCACGGCGGACGAACCCCCTCGGCCCAGATACCGCGCGACGGAGGACGGTTCTACTGGCGCCAACTCTCGTCGTTCATCGAGGGCGGGGCGCAGATGCTCTACCTGGCGATGTTCGACGAGATAGACGAGGGAACGGCCCTGTTCAAGTGTGCGACCCGGGTACCGGTATCCGAGAACGGCACCGTCTTCGTGCCGCTGGAAGAGGGGCCCGGCAGTGACCACTATCTGTTCCTGTCGGGTGAGGCGGCGCGCATGATGCGTGGCGAGAAGAAGCTCTCGCGAAAGATGCCGGTCAGATAAGACGGTAATTCTCGAACCCATCCAAAGGCCCTCCGGGGCCTTTTTTATTTTTTTATGTGACGATTGGACGCGATATTCTATATTTTTTATTAATTTCGTGGAAAATTAAGCACATGTACCGACCCTTGCTGTGTGCGGCCTTTTGCCTGACTCTGACCTTATCGACCCTATCGCCCTGTGCGCTCGGCGCCCGGGACGGTAACGAGTATGGGTTGTGGTTCGTGTCGCACGAGGACATCAAGGACAACCGGACAGGACTGTTGCTGACCCCCGACGAGAACCTCCGGCTCGACGGCGATTTCTCCTTCTCGTTCGATGTGCGCTTCCGCGAGGCCGTTCACACTTTCGGATATGTGTTTCGAATGATCTCGACCGAGGGGCGTAACCTCGACATGGTCTCCGACATAAGTATCGCCGAACCGAAGCTCATATTCACCGAAGGGCCGCAGACGGTCGCCGAGTTCCCCATAGGCGACGGCACCGAAGATTCACAATACGACAAATGGATCCATGTGTGCGTCGAAGGCGACCCGGAAACCGGCGGGATCACTCTCTCTGTCGACTCGCTGAGCCGCACCGTGCAGTTGGATTTCGACGATCCCCGCTTTCGGATATGGTTCGGAGTGTGCGAACACCCCGCTTTCTACACCACCGACGTGCCTCCCATGTCGCTGCGCGATGTACGGATCGACGGCGGCAGGAACAGGTTGCGGTTCCATTGGGAATTGGGACGGCGCGACGGCGATGTGGTGTGGGACCAGACGGGCCGTCATCCCGCGCAGGCGAAAAATGCGGTGTGGTTGCTCGACGGTTACTCCCATTGGCATAAAAAGATAAGCACACTCGTCCCGGAGGAGAATCTGGGAATGGCCGCGCGCGCCGACGGGAGCGTGATATATTTCGCGGCGGGCAATCATCTGGCCGTCTACGACAACTCCCGGCCCGAGCGGCTGGAGGTGAAGGAGACATCAGGCCCCATGCCCTTCTCGGTACAGCCCAACCAGATAGTCTACGACGACGCAAGGGGTCTGGTGGTCGCCTATGAACTCGAATCGCGGCGCACGGCCACCCTTGACCTCGGCACACCGGGCCCGGCCGAATGGTCGGCGGCAACTCCCGCGACACCCGTTCCGCGCTATTGGCACCACACGGCGGCATACGTCCCCTCCACAGGGAAGATCGTCACTTTCGGCGGGTACGGTGAGCACACCTACAAATCGCTGATGAACGTCATAGGCCCCGACGGAGAGTGGAACAGCTTCGACCTTGCGGAAAAACTGCCGCCGAGATACCTGAGCGGAATGGTTGCGACCCCCGACGGACGGTTACTCGTCGCGGGAGGGTACGGCAACAGTTCGGGGTTGCAGTCCGAATCGCCGCACAACTTCTACGACATATGGAGTGTCGACCCCTCGACGGGCGAAGTGGAGAGTGTGGGCGAACTCGTGCGGGGCGAGGACGACGAACATTTCGTGCTGGGGCGGGACATGGTTCTGAGCGACGACGGGGAAACGCTCTATTCACTCACCTACAGCGACAAACGTTACGCGAGCGAGATCGGCCTTACGGGCATATCCCTCTCCGGCGGCGGTATGACGCGGTACGCCGACGCCGTGCCGTATCAATTCTCGGATATAGAATCGTTCTGTACGCTGGTGTTCGACGGCGCCCGGAGAGAATTTCTGCTCGTGACTATGCGCCGACAGAGCGGACAGGGAACCCTTGTGGAGATATGGTCGCTCGGAGCTCCTCCTCTGCGGATCGCCGACACCGAACAGACCTCCCGGCAGAGCGGCGGGGTGTGGTGGATCGTTCCTCTGGCGCTCGGCGTGGGCGGGATCGGAGTGACGGCGGGCGCGGTCAGGCGGCGCAGGCGCAGGCGTTCCGCGCTCCGGACGGACGATCCGGCTCAGACTCCGGCCCCGGTTCCCGATATTCCCGACTACAGGAAAACCTACCGCGTCGAGAAACAGCCCTCTTCGATACTGCTGCTCGGCGGCTTTCAGGTGGTCGACAAGAACGGGAAAGACATCACCGGCCACTTCACCCAGACGGTGAGGGCGCTGTTCCTGTTGATACTGCTCGAAACCTACAAGAACGGGCGCGGGATATCGTCGCAGGCGCTGAGCGATATGCTCTGGTTCGACAAAGACCCAGAGAACGCCCGGAATAACCGCAACGTCAACATACACAAACTGCGCACGCTACTCGCCGAAGTGGGGGGCGCCGACGTCTCGTCGAGCAACAGCTATTGGCATCTGACGCTGGGCGAGGATATTTTCTGCGACTATTGCACGTTGCTCGAGCTCAGCCGCGAGGTTGCACGCGAAGGTGCGGGCGATATTTCCCGTGTCGGGAGTCTGGTAGCGCTCGCCTCGCTCGGAAAACTGCTTCCGAACATCCAAACCGAATGGAGCGACGCCCATAAAGCCGATTTCTCGACACGCCTGATCGAGCAGTTGATGAAAACGGCTTCTGCTCCGGAGATCAAAAACGATCCGCAGGTACTTCTGCGCATCGCCGACGCCATCCTGACGCACGACAACCTCGACGAGGACGCCATGCGGATGAAATGTTCGGCGCTCGTTCGCATGGGCAAGAAGAATCAGGCCAAACAGGCGTACAACGCATTCGTGGTCGATTTCCAAAAGGCTCTCGACACCTCTCCCGACTTTATTTTCACCGATAGTTTCCCTGTCGAGGCGTAATTAATCGCTGTGTTAATTTTTTTTTAACCTGCGCGAGGTATTATTGTGGTCGCTAACTCAAGATTACGACAATACTCCGTTATGAAGAAAATAGCCTCATTCGTCGCGCTCATCTGTTTCGTCGCTCTGTCGGGAGCCGCGGGAGCGCAGACACTCCACTCCACCGAAACGCAATATCCCTCGTACAAGGGCCTCGTAATGGCCGGATATCAGGGCTGGTTCCCGGCGCCGAACTCCGACGGGATGCTCTATCCCGACGAAAACCGCGTGAGAATCGACATGTGGCCCGACGTCTCGGAGTACGAAAAAACCTACCCCACGGGGTTGAAACTTGCCGACGGCTCTGTCGCGCGGTTTTTCTCATCTCAGGATAAAAGCACCGTCGATACCCATTTCCGCTGGATGCGCGAATACGGCGTGGACGGAGTGTTCATGCAGCGTTTTTTCGGCGCGGCGCATCCCGACGCCCCTCGCAACGAGGTGCTCGAGAACGCCTTCGAGGCGGCCTCGAAATATGGCCGGGCGATCGCCGTGATGTACGACCTGTCGGGCCTCAAAGGCTCGGGCCAGGATTGTTCGCGGCTTATCGAAGACTGGAAATGGCTGGTCGACAATATGCGGGTCACCAATCAGAAGGGCGCCAAGACCTATCTGCACCACGATGGCAGGCCGCTCGTCGCGATCTGGGGCGTGGGCTTTCCCGACCGTCCCTACAACACACGCAATATCGGCATCGAGCGATTCATAGATTTTCTGCAAAACGACCCCGTTTACGGCGGATGCGCGGTGATGCTGGGCGTGCCGACATTCTGGCGCGAGTTGGAGGCCGACTGTCTGCCCGATCCTTATCTCCACGAGGTTATCCGCTCGGTCGACATAGTGCTCCCGTGGATGGTGCAGAGATTCACTCCGCTGCTGCATAACGATATGGACAGATACAGGGACGTTATCCTCGGAGACATTAAATGGTGCCGCGAGGCGGGAATAGATTACGTTCCGTGTGTGACCCCAGGGTTCAGTTGGCACAACCTGAGCCGCTCGGAGTTCCCCGACGACATAAAACCCGTGGGTTCTATCCCGCGTCAGGGCGGACGCTTCTACTGGCAGCAGATATCGACCGCGATAAACGCCGGGGCCGAAATGATATACGTCGCGATGTTCGACGAGGTGAACGAGGGAACAGCCATCTTCAAGGTGAGCGACAACCCTCCCGTGAGCGGCGTCGCCAAATTCGCTGACAACGACGGAATGCCCTCCGACCACTATCTGTGGCTCACGGGACAGGCCGCCCGGATGCTGCGGGGCGAAATTCCGCTGACCTTCAAATTGCCGACAAGGACCGAGTAAATGAAAAAACATATCCTTTCGGCTCTCGCATTACTTTATGCGGCGGGGGCGGCAATGGCGCAAGGCGTGGAATATCCCCACGTCTTTCAGCCCGTGGCCGGTTATGTGAACGAGGTGGAACGTCCCATGCGGGACGAGGCGCTACTGAGCGGAGAGTGGGAATTCATGCCCGTCTACGCCTCGCCGGGATACGATCTCGCGCTACCCGAAAAGTTCACGGCCGAGGCGACCCCGATAAAAATACCCTCGCCCTGGAACGTCAACGCGTTCACCGATGGGCAGGGGGGGGATTTCCGCGCCTATCCGTCCTATCCGCGCGAGTGGGAGAAGGCCACCGCCGGATGGATGCGCAAGGAGTTCGACATGCCCGCCGACTTCGCGGGACGAAGGCTCACTCTGCGTTTCGACGGCATCATGGGCAAGGCTCAAATATGGGTCAACGGCTCTCTCGCGGGAGAAAATTTCGAACTGTTCCTCCCCTCGGAGTACGACGTGACGGAGTTGGTTAGTCCCGGCGAGCGCAACGAGATAGTGGTCGGAGTGGCCAAGGGAAGTCTTTTCGACGAACCCGGCCGGTACGGACGTCGCACTTATGTCGGCGGTTCGATGTGGGGGATCGAGATGGCGGGGATATGGCAGGACGTTCGCCTGCTGGCCCGACCCGAGATCAATATTAAGGAGCTATTCGTGAAACCCGACCTCGAACAAGGGGAGTTGGAAGTGGAGGTCGAGATCGAAAATACCACCGCCTCGCGGCGCACGATGAGGCTCGATGTCGATATTCGCCGATGGATAAACCTTGCGGGCCACACGGTTGCCGGTGCCGCCGAATCGCGCTCGCGTCTCGACGAAGGGGTGGCGCTCGCCGCTTCGTTCGAAAAACTGACCGTGGAGCCGGGCATCTCCCGCCACACGATCACAATACCGGTGGAAGCAGGAAAGCTGGACGAGTGGACTCCCGACGAGCCTAACCTGTACGGCATGGTCGCCCGGCTCTGTGAAGGTAAGGCGGCGTGTGATATGAAATACCAGCGTTTCGGCTGGAGGCAGTTCGGCGAACGTGACGGGAAACTGACCCTCAACGGCCGCCCGATAGAGCTTCGCGGCGATTCGTGGCACTTCACGGGGGTACCTCAAATGACGCGCCGTTACGCTTGGGCGTGGTACAATATGCTCAAAGATGCCGGAGCTAACGCCGTCAGGCTTCACGCGATGCCCTTCCCCGAATTCTACCTCGATGTGGCCGACGAGATGGGTATCTGCGTACTCGACGAGAGCGGGATATGGTCTTCCGACGGCGGCCCGAAGGTAGACAGCGAAGCCTACTGGGAGAGTTGCCGCGAACATCTGACACGCCTCGTGGAGAGAGACAAGAACCATCCGTCGGTGTTCGGTTGGAGTGTTTGCAACGAGACGGTGCCCGTGGTGGTGCATGTCTACAAAGCCCCCGAAGAGTTGGTGCAAAGGCAGTTGCGGGAGATAAACGCATGGGTTGCGCTCGTCTCGAAACTCGACCCTACCCGCCCCTGGATATCGGGCGACGGCGAGACCGACCGCCCCACCGACCTGCCCACCGTCATAGGCCACTATGGCGACGACGGAGCCCTGCGCCATTGGGCCTCGCAGGGAAAACCGTGGGGTGTGGGAGAGACGAGCATGGCCTATTACGGAACTCCTAAACAGACCTCGAAGATCAACGGCAACCGCTCCTACGAAAGTATGGAAGGTAGAATGGAGGCGATTGCGGCGGAGAGTTACGACCTGATAACCAAACAGAGGGCGTTGGGCGCATCGTACGCCAGCGTTTTCAACATCGTGTGGTACGCGCTGAAACCCCTGCCTCTGGGATTGGCCGACGAGAGCCGCGCTCCGGAACTCACCGACGGGATATTCTTCCCCGATTTCGTGGAGGGACGCGCCGGAATGCAACCCGAGCGACTCGGCCCGTGGTCGTCGACGCTCAACCCGGGATACGATCCCGAGCTACCGCTGTACCGCCCGTGGCCAATGTTCTACGCCATTCAGGCCGCCAATGCAACGCCAGTGAAACCTTATTACGTGGCTACTCACGATCCTTCCGTCGCGCATTTTTCTGCTACGCCGGTCGACGCGGTAAAGATTTTCGCCGCTCCCGGTTCGGAACTTGCGGATCGTCTTACCGCGATGGGACTCATGGTGTCCTCTGCACGCACGCCTCTGACAGTGGCCTCGCTCGTCATTGTCGACGGAAGCGCGCCTCCGACCCAAGCCAAGGTTGTGGCCGAACTCAAAAAGGCCCTCGCGGCGGGTACACGGACGATGATCCTCGGAGTGGAGCCGCAAGGTCTCGACGCCTTGAACGCATTCCTGCCTTATGAGCTTGCTCTGACGGAAAGGCGGGCGACTTCGTTCCTCAAAAATGCCCACTCTCCCCTGCTGGCGGGCCTCAACCACTCCGATTTCTACTTCTCCGAACTACTCAGCGCGAACCAAAGCGCAATGAACCGGAGTTTGGCGGGCGACATGGCCCACCACTCGCAGGTCATACTGGAAGCCCCGCCCATAGATTGGCAGAGGTGGAACTACCGCCCCGAAACGAGCAAAACTGCCAACGTCTTCCGTAGCGAGCGCGAGGCAAAAAATCCCGGAACGGCTATCACCGGTTACAACGGACAGATATACATCTCGTCTCTCGATTTCAGCGACATGGCCTCCGAAGGCGACATGATCGTGCGCATCATGCTCTCGAACCTCGGCGCACGTTTCGACAACGACAGCGCACCTGTAGAGGCACTCGACACGGACGGCGCACTGAAGAAGGCCCTGATACTCGGAGCGTTCAACGACTCGTCGCTCGACGCCGTCCGGTTGGCAGCTCATCCGTGGATAGAGGAGGAGGCACTCAATCCTCAGCCCGGAGCCCGCACCGGCGACAAATTATGGTTCTCCGCCTCCGCCGGAGAGGACGGCCGTATCGACATACGCAACTCCCAAATCTCGGGTAGCAACGAGAGTGCGGTCGTCTACCTGAGTTTCCGTGTGTTCAGCCCGCGCTCGCTCGTCAACCTGCTGGCCGAGCCCGACATGCCCCGCCTTGCGATGGAACTCCGTACTTCCGACCACTACACCCTGCGCATTAACGGGGTTGAGTTCTCGCACGGCGCCGTCAGTGACGGCGAAGGGGTAACTATCGAAAACCTTCCGCTCGAAAAGGGGTGGAATCACATATTATTGAAGATAGCCCGCGGTACAGGCAACTCGCAGTGGGGTGTGTCCGCGCGGTTCGTATCCGACGATGCGGAGTACATGCGCTCGTTGGGCTCGGCCCTGTCGCGCAGTTCGCTCGAAGTGACCGAAGCGCTTAAATAACGTGAGTTTCGCGAATTCGCGAAACTCACGTTAAATAGATAAAATTGAAGAGCAAATATAATAGTTATATGAAGAAAGTGTTATTGATCTTTGTTGCGGCCGGAATCGTGGCTTCGTGCCGATTCCTTCCCGCCGCCGAAACGTCGCCCGTCGACCATGTAAACCCCTATATGGGGAACATCAGCCATCTGTTGGTGCCCACATATCCGACCGTTCATCTGCCCGGCAGTATGCTCAGGGTCTATCCCGAAAGGGCCGACTTCACGGGCGACGTCCTCCACGGCCTGCCGCTCGTGGTGACGAGCCACCGGGGCGCCTCGGCCTTCAACCTGTCGCCGAGGGTGGCGGGAGAACCCCTCCGCCGCGTTACCGACTTCAGCTACGACGGCGAGGAGATCAGGCCCTATTATTATGGAGTGAGGCTCGACGAGCAGGGAACCGACGTGCGGTTCGCCCCGTCGCACCGCAGTGCGGTCTATGAGATCGCCTTCTCCGGGGCTTCGCCCGCGCTCACCTTCAACGCGGCGGAAGGTGGCCTTAGCTTCGAGGATGGCGCCGTGCGCGGATGGCAACAACTGCAAAACGGAACAAAAGTATATCTGCACGCCGAATTCAATACCGTACCAACCTCGGTTCAAGCCCTTGAGGAGGACGCGCTCATCGAAGGCACGAGGGGGTTGTGCCTTGTGGTAAATTTTCCCGGTGAAGTGCGCCTCCTGAGGGTGAATTACGGCATTTCGTTCATCGACGCCGACCAAGCCCGCGATAATCTGCGGCGCGAGTCGGCGGGTAAAAGCGTGGAAGAGGTCGCCGCCGAGGCAAAGAATATCTGGAACGAGGCGCTCGGCAAGATCGAGGTCGCGGGAGAGTCGGACACCGATAAAACGCTGTTCTACACCTCGCTGTACCGCATCTATGAGCGCCCCGTCTGCATCAGCGAGTACGGGCGCTATTTCAGCGCCTTCGACGGCGCGGTGCATGAAGACCAGGGTGTGCCTTTCTACACCGACGACTGGATCTGGGACACCTATCGCGCTACCCACCCGCTGAGGATCCTGATCGACCCGGCGGCCGAAACCGACATCCTGCGTTCGTTTATCCGCATGGCCGAGCAGATGCCCCGCATGTGGATGCCCACCTTCCCCGAGATCACGGGCGACTCGCGGCGCATGAACTCGAACCACGCCGTGATAACCCTCGCCGACGCCATAGCCAAGGGACTCGACGATTTCGATCTCGAAAAGGCTTATGAAGCCGCCCGGCAGGGAATAATGGACAAGACATTGGCCCCGTGGTCGGGCGCGCCCGCCGGAAAGCTCGACGAGTTCTACCACTCCAAAGGCTACATCCCCGCTCTGCCCGAAGGCGAGACTGAGACCATTCCCGAGGTACACCACTTCGAGAAACGCCAGCCAATTGCCGTGACCCTCGGAACCTCCTACGACCAGTGGGCCCTGGGGCGTCTTGCCGCCGAGCTCGGAAAGACCGACGACGCTGCATATTTCGGCCGTGCGGCCTACAACTATCGCAATGTTTTCAACCCCGAGACGCGCTTTTTCCATCCGCGCGACAGCCATGGCAATTTCCTTATGCCGTTCGACTATCGCTATTCGGGCGGTCTGGGTGCAAGGGAGGCTTACGGCGAGAACAACGGCTGGGTCTACCGCTGGGACGTTCAGCACCATTTGGGCGATCTGGTCTCGATGATGGGCGGCCCCGAAGAGTTCGACGCCGCGCTCGACGGGATGTTCCGCGAGCCTTTGGGAGAGGGTAAATACCACTTCTACGCCCATCTGCCCGACCACACCGGCAACGTGGGCCAGTTCTCGATGGCCAATGAGCCGAGCCTGCACATTCCTTATCTGTACGTCTACGCGGGTAAACCGTGGAAGACCCAAAAACGCATCCACACCCTGATGCGCCAGTGGTTCCGCAACGACCTGATGGGCGTGCCGGGCGACGAGGACGGCGGCGGCATGTCGGCGTTCGTCGTCTTCTCGATGATGGGCTTCTATCCCGTCACCCCGGGAGTACCGATGTACGTGATCGGCAGTCCTTTCTTCAAAGAGAGCACGGTGCATCTCGAAGGCGGAAAGACCTTCACAGTGAAGGCTCCCGGATATTCCGACGCGAACAAATACATTCAATCCGCCACGCTCAACGGAGAGGCGCTCGACCGCAGTTGGTTCACACACGAAGAGCTTATGAAGGGCGGAGAACTCGTGCTCGAAATGGGCCCGCAGGCCAATCGCAGTTGGGCCGCCGGAGCTGACAAAACACCCCCAACCGGAGAATAACCTTATTAAATCACATACAGATATGAGAATCACGATAACTTTGGCCGCACTGGCCGTTATGGCCTCCTCGTGTTGCCCGCGGACGCAACAGGTTGCCGAGTTGCAAAATGGCCCCAATCCTTTCATTACCCACATGTACACGGCCGACCCCTCGGCCCATGTGTGGGAAGACGGCAGACTCTACGTCTACGCCTCGCACGACATCTACCCCGCGTTCGGCTGCGACATGATGGATCAGTACCACGTATTCTCCACCGACGACATGGTCGACTGGACGGACCACGGACAGATCCTCGAGGCCGCCGACGTACCCTGGGGCGAACCCATTGTGATGGACCCGGCCACCGGTCGCGAGGGTAAGTTCATGTGGGCTCCCGACTGCGCCTACCGCGACGGTAAATATTACTTCTACTTCCCCCACCCCAGCGGCCCGACCTGGAACGACACCTGGAAGATCGGGATCGCCGTGAGCGACTCTCCGGCCTCCGGCTTTAAAGTCCTCGACCACACGCTGATCGGCCTTCCCGAGAGGGGTGAGATCGACCCCTGCGTCTATGTCGACGACGACGGACAGGCCTATTTCTACTATGGCGGCGGCGGGAAGGCTTTCGGAGCGCGCCTCAAGGAGAACATGGTGGAGCTCGACGGTGAATTGCAACAGATGGCGGGTCTCGAAGATTTCCACGAAGCGACTTGGATACACAAAAAGGACGGTCTCTACTATCTTTCGTACTCCGACAACCACGACGAGGGCTGGAACGACGGCGTGGGTGGCGACAACCGTATGCGTTACGCCACCTCCACCTCGCCCCTCGGCCCGTGGGAGCATCGCGGCATCTACATGGAGCCTACCGACAGCTACACCAACCACGGTTCGATAGTCCAGTACAAGGGACAGTGGTGGGCCTTCTACCACAACAGCCAGCTTTCGAAGAGCAACGGACACGAGCCGAGCGACTGGTTGCGTTCGGTGTGCGTCGACCCTCTCTATTTCAACGAGGACGGCACGATACGTATGGTCGAGCAGAGCACTTCGGTAGCGGCCGCAACCGTTGCCGAGTAGGTTAGTCCTATTTCCTGAAAACGAAATCCCCCGCAAACCATGCGTTTGCGGGGGATTTGTTTAATATCCTGTGTTTTATTCCATTGCTTCATCGTGCCCGGCATCATATCTTCTTCATAAACCGCCTCCATAGCGGGATCAGCCATGCGAGGGAGGTGAGCACAGCGGGGATGGCGCAGAGATAGTTCATCTCCTTGACCAGCTTTCCAATCCAAAACGATGGGAGCGGAGAGAACAGCCACTGCACCCAACTGTCGACGAAAAAGGGCACGAGGATCACGAAAGTCGCGAAGATCGCGATCTTGAACAGCGCGACGCCCTCCACCTTGTTGCGCGCGAAGGCAACGACAATCATGCTCGGCAGTGTGTCGGCTATGAGCGTCACCAAAATCACCGTCACATACATCGGTGCGGGCAGTCCGGCGAGGTTCAGGGTGAAGCAGAGTACGAAAGCCACTGCCAGCGAAAATAGCGTTGGCAGGCCCAGGCGCGAGAAAAGATAGCCACCGCGACCCAGCGGCGACGCGCACAGCGACGGGGTGACCCGCTCGTCGATCTCGCCCATCATCACCATCACCGCCGCATATCCGGGCGTGATGATCGCGAACGCCACCATAATAGCATCGAACATCGGATAGAGGCGGTGCAAATCCCATTGCGTCCCATATCCGGCAACCAGCCCGTCGGAAACCATCGGCGCGAGAAAGTAGAGCAGCAGCGCGACGACGATTGGAAATCCAACCATCACGGCGGAGATCTTGTCGTCCTTAACCTGCCGCGCGAGCATTTTGAATGAAACTCCTAACGCACTCATATCAGAGGTTGCTTGGGGTTCGTGACCGAAGGGATTTTTGGCTCCGCCCGAGGGATTTTTGCCCTCGCCGAGCGAGGCATGGTAGTTCCCCTGGCGAGTGAGGCGCGGGTGAAAAGCACCGGCGCGGGGCCGAAAAGACCGAGAGACACGAACCCCAAACAACCTCTTTGCCCCTCCAAGCGACCTAAACATTTTGGCGGTCTCGCTCCGCGCGTACAAAAACGTCAGCACGAGCCAAACGGCAAGACTCACCGCCGCCAACCATTCGTAACCCATCCCCCCGTCGATCAGGTTGTAAGCCGCCGCGCCCGGATGGAACATCCACCACGGCGACGGCAGCCAAAATTTGTAGAGTACCGCCGGTATCGACATCAGCTCACAGATCGGGATCAGCCACACGATGAACTGGTTGAAATTCGAGATGCGGGTGCTGATCGCAAGGCCTGTAAAGGTGAACATACACGACCCGAAGAACAGTCCCGCGAGAAACACCGGCCACGCGACATCCGCTCCTGTGAAAAGCGCTATGAGCGAGCCGCACAGGGTCGAGATAATTCCCAGCGACACGCCCTTCGACAGGACATATTCCCCGATGCGCACCGGCGATGCGGACAAAGAATCGATCACGCGCTCACTCTTTTCGTACAGCACGATGGCCCCGATGAATATCAGCCCCAACAGCGCGGGGTCGGAGAATACTACCACCGATGTGGCGTTGTGCCGCCAACCATCCGGCAGGACATAGACGAGCACCGTGTAGAGCACTGTGAAAAAGAGATATAGCACATAGAAGCCGTACTTCTTCTGGAACGCGATGTCGCCCGCGAGCAAACTCAAAAACCGCCTCATTGCAGCCTCCTTCCGGTCAGTTCGACGAACACATCTTCGAGCGTCGGTTCCTTGCTGTGGATCGACAGCAGGCGGTTTTCGGCGATGAGCCGTGCCAGCGTCTTGTCGGAGGCGGTTTCTGTTGAAAGTGCCTCGCCTGTGCCACCGTCCCAAGTATAGACGATCCGCGACCCGCCCCGCGAGCGCATAAAATTCTGTGGAGTGTCGAGCGCTTTCACATGACCGTCGATTATGAACGCCACGCGGTCGCACAACTCGGCGGCATCGTGCATATTGTGGGTCGTGAGGATGATCGTCCGTCCCTCGGCGCGCAGGCCCGCGATGATGCGCTTCATCTCTCGCGAATTGGCCGGATCGAGGCCGCTCGTGGGTTCGTCGAGGAAGATGATGTCGGGTTTGTGGACGAGGGCTTTGACGAAATTGAGGCGCGACTTCATCCCCTTCGAGTAGTCCGACACCTTTTTGTCGCCGTCCTGTTCCAAGCCGACCATCGCCAGCAACTCCGCCACCGGGATTTTCTCACCCGAATAGAGCGACCCGAAGAATTTCAGGTTCTCCGCGCCCGTCAGCCGCTCATACACGCTCGGAAACTCGAAGTCGATACCGATCCGCTCATAAAAACTCTTATCGGCCTGTTTCATTTCGACACCGCCAACCGTCACGCGCCCCTCGTAGTTTTTCAGAAAGCCGGTGAGTATCTTCTGCAACGTACTTTTCCCCGCACCCGAAGGCCCCAGGAATCCGAATATCTCGCCCCGTCCGACCGAGAACGAGACATCCTCGATAAAAGGCTCGCGCGTGTAGCTGAACCTTAGATTTTCTACCCGTATCATCGCTTAATAAGTTTATCGAACAGCGCCGCAAGCATCTCCCGCAACACATCATAATATATATCCTCGCCGATGGTCTTTTTGTGAAGCAGCGTCAGGAACACCCCGCGTAGCGCTCCTGCAAAAACGGGGATATTCTCCGGCGGCGGAACCTGCATCAACTCGAACAGCCGCACGACCATCTCGTCGTCGCCCGTGTGGTGCTGCGCGACAAGTTCGTCGGGCAGTTTGCGCTCCAGATACTCCAGCTCGCCGTTCCGAAAAATGTCGAGCAGGAACGTCCCTTCGAGTTCACGAATCCATTCGATGGTGTAGTCGATGAACCCGTCGAGCGTGATCCCGCCCTCCATCGCCCTCATCGAACGTTCGAATTTTTGGTGCAGTCCCTCGCTGCAATCCATTATCACGTCGTAGAACAGATGCTCCTTCGTGGGGTAGAAGATGTAGAACGCCCCCTTCGATATTCCGGCGATCTTCACCAGGTCGTCCACGGTGGTTTTCCGTACCCCGAACCGCGCGATGCACTCGCGCCCGCCCTCCAACAATCGCTCGCGGATCGCCTCTTTCTCTTTGTCTGTGAATGCTTTCGGCATGGTCTATCTTTTATTAGTCTGTTTGACTATGTTAAATATACGGTCACAAAGATAGATGATTAAATCGTTTTCGCAAGTGGAAAAGCAATTATTCCTCCAGATCGGCCCTGAAAAACAGGACACCGAATTGGACACCCCGAAAGTGCTTTTTCTTGCGTTTCGTCACCTGTCGGTCCAAAATACAAAACCCCGTAAACATCGAGTTTACAGGGTTTTACACTTTCATTCGGTTCTCGAAAGTGGAGATGGAGGCTCTCGAACGTATATTTTACAGGATTTAGCACGATCTTATAAACGCTTGTTATCAGCCGCTTTACGCAGACAAAGGTATGATAAAATTTATCAAAAACTATTATGATATACCGATTTTAGTCCCTATCTTTGCATGGTAGGGACTAAATTTATTTTGACAGGTGTGCGATAGGCCCCCGAAGCTAATAATTAGGATTATGGCAAGCATTAAGATCAAGTACAACATTCTTTTCTTTCCCGACAAAGAGATCGACAAGGAATTATCGTCCCCTGACAAAATCGCCTACAAGCCCGATGCGAAGCTGCGGATCAGGGTACGGTGGGCATCGAACCGAAAGGCGGACTTCAATGTGGGTTATCGTGTCAAGCTCTCGCAGTGGGACACGAAGGCTCAGCGGTGCATCACAAAGACAACCAACCTGCAAAGGCAGTCTGCCTCGCTAATTAACGGGCGTATTCAGCAATATGAGGATGCTTTGGAGAATACGTTTAAGGCTTTCGAGTTAAAGGGTATAGCCCCAACGCCGGACGAATTGAGGGCAAAATTCAACGAAGCTGCCGGACGAACCGACAAAGCCGCCGAGATACAGAACAAGAATCTGTTTCACTACTTCGATGAGTTTACGCAGGAAATGGGAAGCCTCAACAACTGGACGAGAAGTACATATCTTAAATTCCACGCCGTCCGCAATCATTTGGAATCGTACAATCCCAAGCTGGCATTCTCTGACCTTACCGATATGGGACTTTCGGGGTATGTCAATTATTTGCGGGATGTAAAATATATGCGCAACAGTTCCATCGAGAAGCAACTCGGTTTCCTTAAATGGTTTTTGCGGTGGGCGACCAATAAAGGCGTATGCCAAACGCTCGACTATGTTAGATTCAAACCTAAGCTGAAAACATCGGAGAAAAAGATAATTTTTCTCGATAAGGACGAATTGATGGCTGTGTTGCATTACGAATTTCCCGAAAACCAAAAGCATTTGGAACGGGTGCGGGATGTGTTTTGTTTTTGTTGTTTCACTTCGTTGAGGTATTCCGATGTGGCAAACCTGCGGCGTTCCGATATTTCCGATACTCATATTTCCATTACGACCGTAAAGACGGCTGATGCGTTACAAATAGGTCTGAATGATTACAGCAGGGCGATTCTCAACAAATACGCCGACACGGAATTTTCGAATAATCTCGCACTCCCTGTTATCAGCAATCAAAAAATGAACGACTATCTAAAAGATGTCGGACGGATATGTGGGATCGACACCGAAATCACTATTACCTATTATCGGGGCAATGATCGTATAGACGGGGTTTTCAAAAAATGGCAACTGTTGGGTACTCATGCAGGTCGGAGAACATTTATCTGCTATGCGATCGGGTATCTCGGCATTCCTCCACAAGTCGTTATGAAGTGGACAGGACACAGCGATTACAAGGCAATGAAGCCCTATATTGATATAGCCGACTCTGTTAAGACCGAAGCAATGAACAGATTTAATGATTTTGAGTTATGAAAGCAATGGTAAAAACAGATAAATGCGTAGAACTGTTGGGCGAGGTTTACTACACCGCCTGTGAACCCTTACTATTCAAGGCTAAATGTAGCGACGAATTTATTCCCGTTCTAAAGGCCGCGACCAATAAAGGAGAGGCGGCGCGGAAGAGATACGAGGAATTAGGCATAACGACATTTAAGACGGAGGAGGACGCATTAAAAAGCATCTTTGACAAGGATGATATATTTTGGCGGCTAACAAGGGCAAAAGCGTTACTCTGCTATGTGGTTTGTCCCCCAGTGAAAATTAACAGCTTCCCTACGGACAGGGAAGAAACGCTCTCTTTCTTGACGGAGAACGGCTTTTGGACAGGAGAGCCTTTCTTTGATGTGGTGTTCGATATAATGCAGATCGGTACAATCACGGCAAAAGATTTGGAATATGAATTTTGGGAGGCTTGCCCGGATGTCGAGAGGATACCGGAATATCTGAAAGTCACAAGGGGAAGATTCGAGGACATATTACCAAAATTGCCGAATCGGGACACCTATTCGTATGATAATCTACTCTTAAATACCAACGATAATATATATTCTACTTATATCCGGCAACTTCACGACATAGGCATAATAACAGCTGACGAAGCAAATGATTTGCTCGTCTTACTATATAATGTAATTGCAGGACTGCATGATAATGTAGACCGGATCGCCAGAACGTATAACAAGATTTACATAATGGCGGGCGTGGAGACGCAAGATATTCAAAAGTACGAATCATTGTTAAGAGACCTAAAAGAATATGTGTCAGGGAATGCCGATACTCTAACGGCAATTATAGAGCGCAAAAATCCTAATGGCGAAAAAATGAGATGGATCGGAACATCAGTCGAAGCAATAGTTTTTACGGATGTTTTTCTTGGTGGTTCTTGCTCCATTTTTAATAAGTGCTTCACGTTGAACAACGGAGGTACACTAAAGCCGGGTAATCGAGGCAGTAAGGAAAATAAGAGCTACCCTATATATGACATTATAAAACCTTATCGACAGTAGCGTCTACAACATCTATTTCGTACAAGCCACTTATGTTGAGTGGCTTTTATTTTTTCATCTATCGAAATCTATCAATATCTATCGCCATTGTAGATATATATATATGAAATACAGATATTTATACTATATTTTTGTAGTGTCGGATTCGATTTTGCGGTAGGCCAACTGCACTTAACTTAAAAAAACGACACTATGAATTCACTCATAACAGGGGAAACCCCCATCGCCGCTTTAACCGTCTCGCAGTTCGTCGAATTGCTGGATAAAAGCAAATCGCCGGAACCCGCTCCGGCTCAGCCCATCGACTACACGCAGGGTTTTGTTTACGGACTGCCCGGCATTCGCAAACTCTTCGGCGTGAGCCACGCCACCGCCCAACGCTACAAGGACACCTTTCTAAAGCCCGCAGTCAAACAGAACGGGCGTAAGATCGTCGTAGATGTCGCTAAAGCCCTTGAACTGTTTAACGAATACGGGAGATAGGGCTATGGAAACATATCAGACAGATCAGTTCGACGAGCCTACATTTCAGTCATACGAACCTGACACAGATGTATTCGCCCAACCTGAACCGCCACAAAATCAAATGGACGAGACAAGTCCCGACAAAGAGATGGAGACGAATATACCTCAACAAGATGGCAATTTCGACTGCGAAAAAGATTGGGGTACGAATAATTGGAAAAAACACCGAGTTCGTGCCGGAGATCATATTGAAGAGGACGAGGTGTTACTTATGTTCGGCGAGCATACATTCGCAAGCCGTGGTAATATCCAAACGCTATCGGGTAAACCGAAATCGTGTAAAACGTTCCTAATCTCAGCGATGGCGGGAGCTTGTATGGCGGGAGAGTATATGGGGATAGCCACAACGAATAAGGATTTGAAGATTCTGATATTCGACACCGAGCAGGGGAAAGCGAGAGCGCAAACGGTATTGAGGCGTGTCTATCGAATGTGCGAACTTTGTTTTGAAGATGATAGCGACAGGCTTGATGCGATTTCAGTCAGAGAGTTAGACCCTCAACAACGGCTAAACACGTTGATCGGAACGATAATCGACACTAAACCCGATTTGGTTTTCCTTGATGGGGTGCGAGACTTGCTGACTGATTTCAACGACATTAAGCAGAGTGCGGAGATTGTAAATGTACTTATGAAGCTGTCGGTCGATTACCAATGCGCCATAATTACGGTCATCCACCAAAACAAGGGAGATGCGAATGCACGGGGACATTTAGGGAGCGAGCTTATGAACAAGAGTGAGACTGCGGCAGAGGTAGTCCGTGCCGACAAGATTTCAACCGTTAAACCTGTCTTTTGTAGAAATGAGGAGTTCGATGATTTCTCTTTTCGGATTAACGGAGATGGTCTACCTGTGTTGTGTGATGTTCCTGTAAAAAAAGAGGATAAGTCGGTAACGCTTCGCAATTTATTGGAACCGATGATGATTGGGACAGATCAGATTCTGCGGGTTGATCTTCGTAAAAAACTCGAAGACAACGGATTAAAGGACAAAACGGCAACTCGCAGGATTAACGAGGCTATCAAACTCGGTGTATTGGAGCTAATACCCGATAATGACAAAATGGTTCGCCTTGTGGTAAATCCCGACTATGAGCCTACCGACGAACTCGACGAAGACGCACCTCCGTTCTGATTATAACCGGGACAGACAGGACACGGGTATATAGGCGCGTCCTGTCTGCCCTCTCGAAAAAAAAACATTAATACATTGATTCGTATGACTATACAAGAATTTAAACAACAGGTCTGTATAAAGGGCTACCTTGCAGGTCTCGGCATACAGCCCGTTCAACGCTCTTCCGGCGGGTGGATGTATTTGTCGCCTCTGCGTAGCGAGGCAATGCCCAGCTTTCATGTCGATGAAAATAAAAACCAGTGGTACGATCACGGTCTCGGCAGGGGAGGCTCGATTATCGACCTCGTTATGGCAATGGAGCGGTGTGACTTCCCCGATGCCGTGGAGCGGCTAAAGACAGGTATTATGCCGACGTGGACGCCACCGCTTAAATCCTCGACCGCTAAAAGTTACGCCTTGCAGGTAACGGCTGTGAAGTCCCTCGAACATCCGGCACTCGTCCGGTATATGGAGAGCAGGGGTATCGGTCGGGAACTCGCCTGTCGATATTGCTCCGAGGTTCATTACAGAATCGGCGAGAGGGAAAATTTCGCGGTCGGCTTTCGGAATGATGGTGGGGGTTACGAACTGCGCAATCAGTACCGCAAACTATGCTCCTCCCCGAAAAGGATTACCACCATACGCACCGGCAGCGATTCCGCTTTGGTATTCGAGGGGTTTATCGACTTTTTGTCCTATATGGCTATTAACCGGATATTGACCCCTGCGGCAGATGTGGTTGTCCTGAACTCGGTCGCAAACTTGCAGAAAGCGTTACCGTTCCTGCGGGCGCACACTTCCATAGTAGCGTACCTGGATAATGACGATGCAGGGCGGGCAGCCGTTGCAGATATGAAGCGTTTACTGCCAGACGTCAAGATCACAGATAAGGCTCCGGCCTATACCCCGCATAATGACCTCAACGATTACCTCGTTTCAACTATAACGCCATGAAAAACAGAACAATAAACAACAACAAGCCCAGTCCCCCTGAAACTTCGCCCGGAGGGTCAGATGATATGGATAAAAAGCGGCTGTCCCCGTATCAATTCCGTCGTAACTGCACTTGGGCGCCACTCGACAGCAAAACACGGCTGGCGATTGTGTTACACTGCTTGGCGGGATACCCCGCTTCAGCTGCATACGCTATTGCATTCTCATTCAGAGGATCACATAAGTCTTTAGCCCCGACAGCGAGTCGGTTCTTCGGCCATCCGTCTGTCCGTGATATGTGTGCGCTCTTTGTTAGGTATTATGGAGATACTGCGTACCATATACGGGACAAATTTAGGGAATAGTTAAGTTTCGGGGTGGCGGAGTTAAGGTTTTCGAGGGGTGGAGTTAAGTCTCCGCCCTTTCTTTTGTCCACCTATCGAAAGTTTTTATATCTTTGCCTTTGTAACCAAAAATGAATAAAAACATAGAGAAGATAAATTAATCCATATAACTAAGCATTAGCTGCTTGATTCCGGCTTCCTAAAATTTGGCGATTTAACGATGCGGAGGAATAAGATGGCAATGCCTACTCCTTACATAACGTATAGGGCGTGGGTGTTGGCTTATTCACCCGCACAAGGTTACGCCAAATACTGAGGAAGCGTGGATATAGTCATATCCCACGCTTCTTTTTTATGGACTCCCCCGATGAGTGGCGATGCTGAAAACGGCATCGCTTTTTTTGTAAACGCACCTGAGCATCTGTGATAGGACAAATGATTAAACCTTAAAAAATAAAGATATGTTAATAGTGGGTATTGTTTTATTGATCTTAGCCGTCATCGGCATTATTCTCAAAGTTAACGAAAACGAAACGAGGAAAAGAGATCGGGAAAGAGATCAGGAAGAGTGGATGCAGCGCGAAGAAGAAAAGAAAGAAGAGGAGCGAAGACAAGCTGATCTGCGTAGGCAAAAAGAAGAAGCAGAAAAAAATAGGCTGGAAGAATTTAGACAATTATATGGACAGTTGTCAAGAAGTTTTTCTATTGAAAATCCATACGATGCACCCTTAAAGATCTATGTATTCGAAGATGTCAATAAAATCGTAATTAACAATATCCCATATTCTTTCTCGGATATAATCAGTGTTGATATATTCGACAATCAGCAAACGAAAATTGTTGACCTGGAGGAGACTCCTCGTTATCTTTTGCCACCTCAGCAAAAAATGACAACTAAAACATCGACAAAGAATTTGGTTGGAAGAGCCGTTGTAGGAGGCCTGTTATTTGGGGGAATTGGAGCTGTCGTAGGAGCAGCAACAGCAAAGAAAGAGCAAATAATTCCCGCGCAAAGACCAAACCTAAGCCAACCTGTACACATTGTGATACACAATTATAATCTTGCGGTAACGATAAATAGTGTACAGCAATCGAGCCTCAACATCAGGATAGGAAATAATCAACGTCTCGCAGAAGATTTATTCTCCCTATTCAAAGTAATATGTAACAGGAACTCGGACGATTTTGCAACAAACCAATAAAACAAAAAGTATGGAAACAAATTTTGATCACATCGAACTGGAAAACACACTGAAAAATGAAAAAAAGGTAAAAGGTGTCGCTAACACCACTTTGGTGACAGGGTTGATTGCGTCTGCTGTACTCATTATCGTAGGCTTTGCACAGTATAACGATAGCTATATGTATGGCGAACCTGTGAATTGGATGCTTGTTCTCACAGGCTTCTTTCTGTCGTTATTATCCTTAATAACCTGGGGTATACTTTGGATGCTTTCGGAGATTTCAACAACACTTAAAAACAAATAGCTACACCTATGACGTTGCATCACGCGGATTATCTCAGCCGTTAGCAGTTAGTATTGCCATAAGGTTTTAGTGTCAAAACTTTAGTCATAATATAAAAAATGAGCAAGCAAAGAAGGCCAAGCAAATATGAGACACAACAAGAGATTTGCAAAGATAGCGTTCTGAATGCAGACTGGGACTCTCTAAATAATGAAGGGTACTCGCTGGAAATACCTCAATGGACAAACGAGAAACTCAATGATGTGCGACAATTCCTATGCGAAATATTGGAGCAAAAAAGGCGTGATGGAAAAAATTTGCCTTCAATTTCAGGATGGATTCGAGAACAAATGAAACAAATCCCAGAAACACAAGTTTATTGGAAAGAGCCTCTTCTTAAAGAGGCATTGCAAATTGAGGAGAGAATGGACGAACTGTGGGAAAATTGTAACAAGCAATATATAGAGAGAAGCAGGCAGTGGAATAAGCAATTTTCGGGTAGGCTATCACAAATTGAAAAAGAGTTTGATTTACGACGTTCTCGTGGATTAGCTGTTTGGTGGCGTGATAAAGGCAGTACTATCGAGGATATTGTTGGCGTATTAAATGAACTTGCCCCTCTTTCTATGTTTCGGCAAGGTAAAGAGTGGTCTTGCGAGGAGGTTAATGAGTTATTAGCTGAATATGATTAGAGGTAAATCACAGGCATTCAATGCTACAGTCGCGTGTTGGGTTGGGTTATTGCTTATATCATGCTCCAGTGGTACAAAAAGAAATACAGCACAAGAGATTGTTATAGGCAAAAAAGATTCCCTGCCCACAGTTCAATCGGCACAAATAGCTGTTGATAGTTTTCCTATCGTAAGAGAGAAGAACAGAGGGACACCCTACACAGAGCCTATTTTATTGGGCTTCAGATTCGGTATGAGTTCTGTCGAGTATAATCGCCACCTTAACGATCTATCCAGAAAAGGACTTGTAAATCACGGACAATATACGTTCTATTGCAAATCACCCGACAACACCTCTTCTGTGGTGGAGATTAAATCCAATGCAATCACCCCCTTTTTCCATAAAAATAAATTGTGGAAATTAGAGTTGGTGTTCTACAATTCACATAGCTGTAATTACCTTGAACATTTATATACTGAAAAATATGGGAAATACATGATTAAGGGCAATATGCTAATCAACGTGTATTTGCTCTATAATGACGAATATGAACCTGGGCCACTACGGCAGAGGGCAAATTCTAATAGCCCTCGAATGTATTATGCGAGTAGTCAAAGAGGTAATGGCGCTCCTTTAACACGGGAGTACGCCTACACACACTTGGTGTATAAAGATTATGTCGTTGAGGAAGAGATAAAAGAGGAGGAAAAGCACAGAGCTATTGAGATTGAGGGAGAGAAAGCAAGGAGAGAAAGGGAGCGACAAATAAAGGCGGTTAATCAGAAGGACTTAATCTAAGCCATCACAAATAAAAAAAATCGCAACGTCAGACCCGTCCCTGTAGCACTGGAATATGTTGATGCTAATAAGCAAGATTACTTCGATGGAGCAGATAGAAGCGGACTATTGCAGATTAGTCTTCAGTTCAACATCTCCTCTCCCTCTCCCATTTTTGAAATCCCCGAAAATCCCTTAACTTTGCTACGACATATTTAGCGTTAGCTATTGTTTTGGGCAGAGAAAACGACCAAATTTCAACCAATCCCACTGACGATAAGCGAGCGCCTGCGTATTTTGCGCGGGCTTCGTCTATTTGGGATTATGGTGCTTGGTCGTACCACTCTGCCGGTAGGTGTCGTCCCGCGCTTTTTTCGGCGTGTAAGACGATGGTTAGCGCAACCCCAAATCTCATACACGCTATGAAAAAAATCTTTATGTTTTCCGCAATCGCCCTCACGGTGCTGTCATCCTGCTCAAAAAACGATTCACCGGGTAGCCCGCAATTTCTCGAAACATCCATCACGCTTTATGCCGATCAATCGCAACGGCTGTTCGACGGCGAGATCGTGGATGTCGAGACATCGACAAACTTCATCGCAACCGTATCCTCTAACGGAATGGTTTACGCCCATCACGTCGGAGAGGCGACAATCAGCAGTGGTTCGCAATCCTGCCGCGTTACCGTGCGCCCCCGCTACAACCTCTACGCCGACCCATATCTTGAATGGGGTGCATCGAGAAGTCAGGTACAATCCCGGCTCGGAACAGCAGACAGCGATAACGGCGAGATGCTTATGTATCGACTGGAGCGGGATATGGCTGCCGCCTATGCTTTTGAGAACAACCGTTTGGCGGGAGTAATGGTTGTCGTTCCGATCATCTACTCCTCAACACTTGTAGATCACCTGTTGGAGCGGTATAATGCGGCAGCTATCGGCGATGTTGTAGGAGGATCGACGGATGATTTTATCTTCGCCAACGGAACTGACGAACATAGGCCGGACACGGCTGTTGTTGCGAGCTTGGAGGGTCTTGACTATTGGGCGGTCATGTATGTTCCATATCCAACGGAGACTCGAAGCGAAAGCACAGCTACGGCCACGATAGAAAAGCTCAAACAAGAGATACTATCGCAATTAGGGTTGGGTGATTCGGGCGAATAAAGTCACACCTCTATCCCCTAATAATTGTCGCTAAATCTTTGTTATTCCGATATTTATGCGTATATTTGTGTGATGCTACCATTTGTTGCATAACGTATGTTTTTCGGAAAATCCCCCTTGATTACAGCCAGATCGACGGGGGCTTTTCTTTTGCCTCAACGCTGGCATCGGATTTCAAAAAATAAAAAAAAATTTGTAGTCAGACAACCGCCCCCGGAGGCCGTTCGGCTTTCCCCCCCCTACCCTCTCTTTACCATATAGGCTAAACCCCAATCAGGTGTAATAGGATATATTGTGTCGAGAGGATGCAAGTACACTCTGCGTGTTTTACGGCGAGAGGCTGCCGCCACAGCTACCCTCGATAGGGGGTAAAAACAAACAGGAACCAACCTAAATTAGTCCCTGTTTTAGTCCCTTAACATCATAACAGATTGAGAATCAATCCATATTGTGGAGATGGAGGGAGTCGAACCCTCGTCCAAACAAGGAACCCGAATGCTTTCTACACGCTTAGTCGACGATTGATCCTTCTCCCCGAAGCTGGTTGCCGACAACCTACTTCAAGGCCCAGTCCCTGAATTTCGCGAGCCGGTCGAGACACCCCGGGCACGCTATCTCTTCATTGAATGATACCCCGGAAAGCCCCGAACCACAAAGAGCGGGTGGTTCGAAAGGCGGGATACTCGTCGGCACACCCCTTGGGCGCGCGGATTAAGGTAACGTCACTTAGTGAAAGTTACGCAGCGAGTGCATAGCTGTTATTGCCATTTGAATTTTGAGCATTCACTTTTACGAGCCCTACACACAACGCTCGGCGTGCTTACAATCAG
>QMCE01000076.1_pt1 | contig 41534 bp, 34 predicted proteins | sample 1821851 | NCBI WGS metagenome assembly QMCE01 (sample SAMN09453174, study PRJNA476694) | Termite gut metagenome, whole genome shotgun sequencing project. | isolation source: worker | host: Odontotermes sp. | place: South Africa:Pretoria | collected 2016-01-28 | reverse complement strand
GATAGCAAGCTACCAATCCCGCTGCCCCTCGACTTGCATGTGTTAGGCCTGCCGCTAGCGTTCATCCTGAGCCAGGATCAAACTCTCCATTGTATAAAATTATAAATGTATTATTAGAGTCCTAACTACTTATTTTCTGTCGGAACTGCCGCTTCATCACTGAAACGGAAGTCCTCAGGAATTGAATTATGCTTTCTGCATTCTTTTTCTCTCAAAATCCAATAAATCAAAGAACCAATTTACCACCCTTTCCGCCTCGGCCTCCAAAGAGCGGCTCGAAACCGCCTCTGCTTTCCGGAAGAACTTTAAAACCGCCCCTTCAGAGAGGGGCAAAAAAATCCGCCCTGCGAGGGGGCGAAAAGGACTGCAAAGATAGTGTATCTTTTCTAAACTTCCAAATCTTAATTGAAGAACCTCGAAAAAAATTTGCCGCCGATCCGTTGTTACATTGCTGTTACCCGGCACTCCGGCAACATCTCGCCTTCTTTGCGGGTGCAAATGTAGATACTTTTTTTTAATCTGCAAATTCCCTGAATAAATTTTCCCGCTTTTTAGCAAAATATTTTTTCGCATGGCAAAATAATCTATAATACCTTATAAATATAGTATATGTACTTATTCCGGCTTTTGTTTAAATTTATATTTTTGGGGCGGATATTAAACTCGACGTGAATGATCATACTTCTGCTTTTTTATCTGCTTGTTCCAGCGGCCGTTATATGGCTGTGCCGCAAAGTGAAGTTCCTAAGCCAGATAGGTCCTATCCTGACACTGTATGTGATCGGTATAATAGCAGGCAACCTGCCCGTTATGCCCGGCAATGCTCACCTGCTTCAGGATATTCTCACCTCCGCCATTATTCCCATAGCCATCCCGATGCTGCTGTTCAGTTCGAATTTCAGGCGCTTTTCGGCGAAGAAGTCTTTCATCGCGCTGATGTGCGGAATGATCGCAGTCGTGATCACAGTGATCGCCGGCTACCTTATATTCAAACCGCACCTCGGTCCGGAGGGGTACAAGATCGGCGGTATGCTCACGGGGGTTTACACGGGCGGAACTCCCAACCTGGCGGCCATAAAGCTGATACTCGGAGTGAAGGACGAGACTTATATATTGCTGAATTCCTACGATATGATCGTGAGTTTCATCTATCTGGTGTTCCTCATGGGCATAGGCATAAAGTTGGCGCGCAGGATACTTCCCGCCAACGGAAAGGCCGGGCGAAGTGCGGCCGACCACAAAGCGGCCGACGAAGCCACGAACAACGCCTATATGGAGCGGGATTCCTACAAAGATATTTTCAAGTGGCATAATTTCAGACAGGTGCTCATGGGGTTCGGACTTTCGACGGTTATACTGCTCATATCGTTCGGCATCACGGTACTGGTCGGCGGAGGGTTCTCGCAGGAATTGGACACGATCATGTCGGGACGCTATTTCATGGCCATAATCATACTCTCGCTGACGACGCTCGCAATCATAGCCTCTTTCGTGAAGCCTGTCCGTAAGCTCGACAAGAGCTACGACGGCGGTATGTACCTCGTATATATATTCAGCGTGGTGGTCGCGTCGATGGCCGACCTTTCGAGTCTCGATTTCAGGGGCGGAATATATATGTTCCTCTATGTAATATTCGTAATATTCCTTTCGCTCATCATACAGACCCTTCTGTCGAAACTATTCCGTGTAGACGGCGACACCATGGTGATATCGTCAGTAGCTCTTATAAATTCGCCGCCCCTGGTGCCTATGATGGCCGCGGCGATGAAAAACAAGGATGCGATAATAACCGGGCTCAGCGTCGGAATAATCGGCTATGCCATAGGGAATTACCTGGGATTGATCGTCTCCGAACTGCTTCATATAATGTAAAATGCAATGAAAAAGATATTCCTCGTATGCCTTGTCCTGCTGTGCGGCGTTACCGCCATGGGGCGGGAGCCGAAAGACGACCCGCAGGAGGTCGCTGCGGAAGCGGTTGCCGAAACCGGCGCCACCAAGCCCGCCAAAGTGAAAAAAGGGTGGAACTTCGGGCCGCTGCCAGCCATAGGCTATAACTCCGACCTCGGATTCCAGTACGGGGTGTTATGCGATATATTTTACTATGGCGACGGGAGCGTTTTCCCCGAATACGTCCACAAGTTCAACGTGGAGTGGTCGCAATTCACGAAAGGTTCCGGGATATATCACTTTTTCTATGATTCCAAATATCTGATACCCAAGATCAGACTCACATTTGCAGCGACCTATATGCCCAACCGTATGATGAGTTTTTACGGGTTCAACGGATTTGCGTCGCCCTATTCGGCATCCGCAGCCAAAGAGAATCCGGCCTTTTACGCCTTCGACCGCAAGATGCTGCGCGTTATGGCCGATTTTCAGGGGCGCATCGCCGACAATATCGGCTGGGCTGCCGGGATCTCTTTCTGGGACTACCGTACCCGGCGTGTGCAACTGCAGAAATATTCGGATGCGACCACCCTGTGGGATATTTACACCGAAGGCGACGATCCGGTAATCCCCCGCAGCGAACAGAACGGCGGGTCGCAGTTGGAATTGAAGGCGGGGTTGGTTTACGATACGCGCGACCATGAACCCGCACCATCGAAAGGGATATGGGCGGAGGTGATCGCCTACGGGTCTCCCGACATAATGGAGCGCAACGATAATGCCTATATCAAAGTGGCCGCCCACTTCCGCCACTACATCACCCTGCTGCCCGACCGCCTGACGCTGGCCTATCATCTGGCTTATCAGGGAACCGTCGCAGGCAATGCTCCGTTCTATGTCCAGCAGGCCATTTCGACCCTCTATCTGAGGCAGATAAATTCCGAAGGGCTCGGAGGCATAAACACCGTGCGCGGGATCCTGTTCAACCGTATGGTGGGCGACGGGTATTTCTGGGGCAATCTGGAATTGCGCTGCCGCCTTTTCGACTTCCGTCTTTTCGGACAGGATTGGTATATGGCGGTGAACCCGTTCCTCGACGCGGGAACGGTCGTCCGACCCTACCGCCTCGACGAAATGAAAGCTTCGGGACGATGCATTTCAGTGCGGGAGCAGGCCTGAAAGCGGTCATGAACCGCAACTTCATCGTGTCGGTGGAAATGGGATTCCCCTTCGACAGGCGCGACGGGGCGAACGGGATGAACGTAGGGCTGAACTATATATTTTAACGTGAGTCGGGATAAGAAAAATGTTCTACTCCATTGTTTTACAGCTTATAGCTGTTGTTTTCTTATCCCGAGCTCAGGTTACTTTAGAGATTATTTTGAATACAGCATGAAGCTCCTAAACCGCTTCCGCCGCGACAAAGCAACTACCACCGACGAATATCATATCTTCCGTCCCGGCCATCCTGCGGGCGGCGGCAAGTGCGTCGGCCACGCGGGGCACCACTTCGCCCGTCAGTTCGTATGCCGCCCCGAGGCGCGCCAGGCTGTCGGCCGGCATTGCGCGCGGGGAGTCCGCTTGGGTGAATATGTAGTGGGCGTCGCGGGGTAGCAGGGGAAGTATCTCGTCCGCTCTCTTGTCGGACGAAAGCCCTATCACCATATATAGTTTATCGTATTTGCGGTTCCTTATCTGGTCGGCCACTATGCGCAGGGCGTGGGCGTTGTGTCCCGCGTCGACCACCGTGAACGGCTCCCGCGAGACCACCTGCCACCGCCCCTGTATGCCGGTAGATTCGGCCACCGTGCGGCAGCCGGTCATCAGCGCCCTGGTGCTTATGCTCAGCGATGTCTCGTGACGCAGCATATGCACCGCGGCACGCACGGTCATAATGTTGCGCTGCTGGTAGTCGCCCGCCAGGTCGAGGTCCATGGACTGTATGCGCCCGTCGCTATTGCGCTGGAGCGTGTAACGTTCCCAGCGGTCGCTGCGGTCGCGGTCTATGCAGGTGTAGAACTTGTCGGCAAAAATTATCTTGCTGCGCGACTCGGCGGCGCGGATGTTGAACACCTGGTCGGTTTCGGGGTTGCTCTCGCCAACCACTACCGGTACGCCACGTTTGATTATCCCCGCTTTTTCCGCGGCTATCTCCCTGAGCGTCCCTCCCAGAATATCGGTATGATCGAGGGCTACGTTGGTTACGACGCTGAGTACCGGGCGAATGATGTTCGTCGAGTCGAGCCTGCCTCCCAATCCGGTCTCTATGACGGCCACCTCCACGTTCGAATCTGAAAAATAGCGGAATGCCAACGCGGTGGTCATCTCGAAATAAGAGAGGCCGAGTTCGGTCATTTTCGCACCGTAATCCGACACGAAGCGCGCCACGGCTTTCTCGGTTACGGGTTTGCCGTCGACCTTGATCCGCTCCCGGAAATCGTGAAAGTGGGGAGAGGTGTAGAGGCCGGTGCAATATCCCGCCGACTGAAGTATCGACGCGAGGGTGTGGGCTACCGATCCTTTGCCGTTCGTGCCGGCAACGTGTATCGTAAGGTAGTCGCGCTGGGGGTTGTCGAGGCGTTTACACATGGCGGTGATACCTTCTAAACCTTCTTTGTAGGCGCTTTTACCCGCGGTCTGAAACGAAGTGAAAGAGTTGTTTATCAACTCCATGGCCTGGGAGTAATTCATTTCTTAAATGGGAAATGGGAAATGGAAAATTAGAGGTTGTTTGAATTTTGCGGATAAACATATTTTCATTGACCGGTCAGGTGGCTGCGGCGGCGAAAGCGGTATGCCATGTAGTAGAGCAGTCCCAGCACGAACACGAACGAACATATCCGCCCTATGTAATCGCCATAACGCGCATAGAATGTCACCTTGCCGTCGAGCGTCACCGTATCGGTCAGCACGCCTCTTTTATCCCATCCAAGGGTTTCGCGCACGTCGCCGCGGGGATCTATGAAGCCAGAAATACCAGTGTTGGCGCTGCGGGCTATGAACCGGCGGCTCTCGATAGCCCTCAGGCGGGCGAAAGAGAAATGCTGGCGGTAACCCGGAGTGTCGTGCCACCAGCCGTCGTTGGTGATTATGAGCATCATCTGTGCGCCGTGCGCCGCGAATGCCGCAAAATGCTCGCCGTAGACCGATTCGTAGCATATCGGGGAGGCGTAGGCTATCTCCATACCGTCGCGGCCGTGATGCCCGAACACCAGCTTTCTGTCATCTATGCCGAGCCTGCCCGTCGTGCCGCCCAACTCCACGATGAATTTCTCCATCGGTTTGAGAAGTTTCATGTAGGGCATCTTTTCGACCCCGATAACGAGTCTGGCCTTATGAAAGATGGGCGCGACGGCCGAAGTGTCTATCGCAACGGCGCTGTTGTAGGTATCGTACCAATTATCCCCCCATTGCCGGGCTGTTTCGGTCTTTTCCGATTCGGTGGTGTAAAGCCGGCGTGTCATGGCTCCCGTCACCAATTCCGAGCCGGGATAGTTCGCCAGCATAAATTCACGCATCTGCATCATGGACGGCGAATCCCACACGTCTTCTTCCCAGATATAGTCGTCTATGGCTGTTTCGGGCATCGCTATGATATCGACGTCCGAAGGTGCAAGGGCGGCAAGGGACAGAAGATTGCGGTTCTGCTCCTCCTGCGACAGGGTGAACTTCTCGCCGTAGGGGTCTATGTTGGGCTGCACGACCGTGACCGTGACCCGGCGTCCTTCCGGTGCACGGTAAGTCAGGAACATGACCGACGACACGACGAGCGGAACGGCTATCAGTACCGCCGAGGCGACAAGCCATTTCCGGCTCCGTTTTATTATTGTCTGGAATATGAACAGGTTGACCGCAAGCACCCATAGTGCGCCGCCGAACACGCCCGTGTATTCGTACCACTGCACAGCCCACGTGTCGTTGGCGAACCCGTTGCCGAGCAGTATCCACGGGAACGATATCTCACCCGTGAGATAAAGGTACTCGGCGGCGATCCAACCGCAGACCAATATTATATATGCGATATGGGGTTTGGCCCTCTTGCTCACATAGTGGTATATCATGAATATCCCGCCGAAAAGGAGTATCTGGGCACAGGTCGAAGATATGGTGCCGATAGGTGCGGCATACCATACCCACCACGCGCAGGCCACGTTCCACAGGCCGAAGGTCATGGCCGCCCAACCCGCCATCTTCCAGAACGAACGGCGTGAGGAGTCGTAACTCCGGCTGATGAGCAGCAGCGGTACCAGCGCCACGAGCATGGCAAGTCCCGTAGTATTATACCAGCCCGCCGAAAAGAGCAGCGCGCTCACAATGCATAACAGCCATTTATGCTTCAGCATACGTCATATGAATTAAAGCGTTCCCTATCGGCAACAAAGATAAAAATTAATTACTACTTTTGTGCTGTATAACAGTGTTAAAATACAAATCCGTACAACAGACAGTATGTGGTTGGAATATTTTATTCGCGGGGCGGTCACAGGTTTCGTGGCCTCGGTCCTCATAGGGCCAGTGGCTATTATGTGCATTCAGCGCACACTTAGCAAGAACCAAAGGTCAGGATTCATATCGGGTCTCGGTGCAGCCACGGGCGATACGCTCTACGCCACCATGGCCTTTTTCTCGCTCACTCTCATTCAGTCGTTCATAGAGAGCAACTACACCACCATAGCCATCATAGGCGGCATAATCGTCGTAGCTATCGGGTTCAGCATATTCTTCAAAAACCCCATAATGCAGATACGCCGCAACCGCACCGGCAAAAGTAACCTCTGGCAGGATTATATCTCCATTTTTCTGCTGACCGTAGCCAACCCCGGATGTTTTCTCATTTTCGTGACCCTTTTCGCGGCATTCGGTCTGAGTTCCGAAATGGGCGACGTGAACGGGGTGGGGATGCTCGTCGGGGTTTTTTCGGGGGCGGCCACATTCTGGTTCGGGCTTACGTTCACCATTAATCTGATACGTAAAAAATTCCGGCCGCGCCACCTCCTCTGGATGAACCGCATATCGGGATCGATTATAGTACTGTTCGGCCTTTACGCCATTCTGTCGGCTTTCATCTCCACTTTTTCGCTCGATGAATTCATGCAGTGACAAGAAGATAGTGATAGCCATAGACGGCTTCTCTTCGTGCGGGAAAAGCACATTCGCAAAGATGCTTGCCGCCCGGCTGGGTTACATATTCATTGATACGGGCGCCATGTACAGGGCGGTCACGCTCTACGCCATAGAGCACGGGGCGGCGAATGCCGGCGGCATAGACAACGGGCGGCTCACCGGTTTGCTCGACGGGATCGACATCTCGTTCCGCTTCAACCCCGCACGTCAGGCGAGCGACATCTACCTCGACGGGCAATACGCCGAAGACAGGATACGCACCATAGAGGTCAGCAACCTGGTGAGCGAGGTGAGCCGGATACCGGAAGTAAGAGACAAGCTGGTGGCCATGCAGAGGGAAATGGGGCGCGGAAAGGGTATAGTAATGGACGGGCGCGACATAGGCACCGTGGTGTTCCCCGGCGCCGAATTGAAGATATTCATGACCGCCGACCCCGAAGTGCGTGCCCTGAGGCGCTACGAAGAACTGCGCGCAAAGGGCGAGGAGGTATCGCTCGCGCAGATCGAAGAGAACATCCGCAGCCGCGACATAGCCGACCAAAACCGCGACATCAGCCCGCTGCGGCAGGCTCCCGACGCCATAGTACTCGACAACAGCGACATGACCATTGACGAACAGATGAAATGGATAGAGCCATTACTTCGGAAGGAATTGAAAATGGAAAACTGAAATTAGAGGTTGTTTTGAAATTTTTCCATTTCCAATTTATTATACCGCCATGCCTGACACAACCATAACCATAGACTCCCGTTCGGGTTTCTGCTTCGGGGTGGTCAACGCCATCACCGGGGCGGAGGAGGGGCTGTCGGAGGGGCGCGAGGTCTATTCTCTGGGCGACATAGTCCACAACCCCATGGAGGTGCGGCGGCTGGAGAGGCTCGGCCTGCGGGTCGCGGGGCACGACGATATAGAACGCCTCGCGGGTAAGACGCTGCTCATCAGGGCGCACGGCGAACCGCCATCCACATACCGTATGGCGCGCGAGGCGGGTATGGATATCATCGACGCGACGTGTCCGGTGGTAGCCCGGTTGCAGGCCGTGGTCGCCGACGCCTACCGGCAAATGCAGGCCTGCGGCGGACAGGTCGTACTGCTCGGCAAGCGCGGACATCCGGAAGTGGTGGGGCTCGTGGGACAGGCGGGCGGCGATGTGATGGTGGTCGAGGGGATGGAAGATCTCGATGCCGTGGACCTTTCGCGACCGGTATTCTTCCTGTCGCAGACCACGCAGAGCCTCGATCTTTTTCGTAAGATGAGCTCCGCGATATCGAGCCGCGCCGATGACCCTTCGCGAGTAACGGTCAAAGATACCATATGCCGCCAGGTGTCGAGCCGCGAAGCCGACCTTAAGGAATTCGCGGGACGGTTCGACACGGTGATATTCGTTGCGGGACGCAAAAGTTCCAACGGCAAGGTGCTGCTGGATGTATGCCGCGGCGCCAATCCATCGTGCCACCACATAGAAGAGAGCGGCGAACTCCGCCCTGAATGGTTCAAAGGAGCCTCCTCGGTCGGGATATGCGGCGCCACGTCTACACCACAATGGCTCATGGAAGAGGTCGCCCGTGCGATAAGGGGACTCATTGGGGTCGCCTGAATTTGCCACCGAAGCGATTTTAATATATCCTCCATATCCAAATAATCGCTAACTTTACAAAATCTAAATCGAATATTATTATGACCACAGGACAATATATCAAACACGCCCTGTTATATTTCATCAGGCTGCTACTGTTGCTGGCACTTCTCTACGGGCTTCTTTACGTGACCGGATACACTCCCGTGAGCGCCGGGAATTTTCTGCCGGAGATGTTCTCCTCCGCCAAAGGATTGCTGTTGCTCGGCGCCATTCTGGTATGGTCGGCCGTTTACCCGAGGGTCGGCTTCGTGAGCCGCGCCGCCGGGGCAGATATCGTTAAGGACAGGGAGTGTATAATATACGCCTTCGCCCAGGGCGGATACGCGCTCTCCTCCGAAGAGTCGGGCGTGGAGATGACGTTCCGGGCATCTTCGTCCATCAAAAGGCTCTGGATGGCATTCGGGGACAAGATCGTCGTAAAGGCCGAAGGGAACCATACCGTCCTCACGGGTATCCGCAAGGAGACGGTGCAGACCGTATTCCGTATCGAAACCGTCGCACGCAACGAAAGGGAGTTATGAAAGGCAGGATAAAATATATTGCGGCCGCGCTTTGTACGGCGGCGGTCATTACGCTGTTCGCGGCGGCGGTCAAGCCCGACGGGTTCCGTATGGGGCGCGGCATGGAGATACTTGTCAACCTGTTCAGGGAACTGACGCTCTATTATGTCGACGAGCCCGATCCCGACAGGCTCCTGTCGGACGCCGCGGCCGGAATGACCCGGAGCCTCGATCCGTACACGGAGTACATATCGGAAGAGGATATGGCGTCGTTCGAGACCATGACCACCGGACGTTACGGCGGAGTGGGGTCGCTTATTCGCCGGAAAGGGGAATGGGTACTCTTCGCCGAACCCTACGAAGGGTCGCCGGCAGACAGGGCGGGGATAGTTATAGGCGACAAAATAGTCGAGATAGACGGCAAAGACGCCCGAGGTATGACCACCGCCGAGATCAGCTCCCTGCTCAGGGGCGAAGCCGGGACCTACGTGAAACTGAAGGTCGAAAAGTTCTTCACGGGCGAAACGGAATCCCTGAAAATACGCCGCGAAATAATATCGCTGCCTGGAATACCATACTACGGCATGGTGTCGGACAGCACGGGCTACATACTGCACAGCGATTTTACCGACGAGTGCAGCAGCGATATGCGCAACGCCATAATGGATCTTAAAGCGCAGGGAGCCAAGTCGCTGATACTCGACTACCGCAACAACGGAGGCGGCATCCTCCAGGAGGCCGTGAAGATACTTTCGTTCTTCGTCCCCAAAGGCACCGAGGTGGTCAGTATGCGGGGGCGCAGCGCCGAGACTTCCGCCTCGTTCCTCACCCAGAACGAACCTATCGACACCGGCATCCCCATAGCGGTACTGGTCAACAGCGGCTCGGCTTCGGCGGCCGAGATCGTGGCCGGAGCCCTTCAGGACCTCGACCGGGCAGTACTCCTGGGCAGGCGCACATTCGGAAAGGGACTCGTTCAGTCGCCGCGTCCGTTGGGATACAACACCTACGTCAAACTCACCACCGCCAAGTATTACCTGCCCAGCGGACGGTGCATACAGGCCATAGACTACGCCAGCCGCGGCGAAGACGGCGGTATAAGCCATATCCCCGATTCACTGATCAACGAATTCCGTACGGCCGGAGGACGCAAAGTATACGACGGCGGCGGGGTGACGCCCGACATAACGCTTCCGGCCGAATATGTCAGCCGGTTCGCCTATATCGTCTACGGAAGGAACTACATTGCCGAGTTCGTCGACGACTATATGCTCCGCAACGCGGGGAAAGAGATCGACACACGCACATTCTCGATCACCGACGCCGATTACGCCGACTTCGTCAGTTTCATGGAGGACAAGGACGTGGAGTGGGAATCCGAGACCAAGCGGGCGCTCAGACTGCTCCGCGAACGTGCCGCACAGGAACGCTACATCGAAAGTATCGGGGAGAGCCTCGACCGGCTCGAAGATCTTCTGCGCGACGACAAGCAGGCCAACCTGCAGCTCCACCGCAAGGAACTTAGCAACTACATAGAGAGCGACATAGTCCTGCGTCATGGTTACTCGCGTAGTGTGGCCGACCGCAACATTCTCGAAGACACAGAGATAAACGTGGCCATGGAACTCCTGGGCGACGGGGAGGCTTACCGGATGATACTGGATACTCCGGAAATCGATTGACATCCGGCAATCCGGCACTGAAGATACCGTATTGCTTTCTCCAAATTGCCGATTGTCAACTGTCAATTGTCAACTATCGATATCGTGAAAGGTAAAAAGAAAACGAACCTGCTCATCGGCGTTGTAGCCAACACGCTCACCTACCGCAACAGGGTGGTTATAATAATCATCGGCCTGTTGCTGGGTATGGTGTCGCTTTTCTTTACCTCCAATATGGCGCGGCAGTTGAAGGAAAAGGAGAAGCACGAGGTGGAACTGTGGGCTTTCGCCACCAGCCTCAACGGTGTGTTCGGTGCCAACAGCGGAGTTAACAGCGCACTGATGGACAGAATAATGGCCAACCGCAGCAATATACCGCTCATAGCCCTGGACGACAATTCGGTGGTCAGGCAATATTACGGTATTCCCGACAGGGTGGCCAACCATCCCGACCTGCTGCGGAAAGAACTCGTGAAGCTTGCGCGCCAGAACGAGCCGCTGACTATCCAGATGATGCTCACCGGCGCCAACCTGCACATCTTTTACGGCAAGTCGCCCCTGCAAAGGATGCTTGTCTATTTCCCGTTCATACAGATAGGCGTCATCGTCATATTCATAATATTCGGTTTTATCGCTTTCAGTTCCTCCAAAGAGGATGAGCAGAACAAGGTGTGGATAGGATTGGCCAAGGAGACCGCCCACCAGTTGGGAACCCCCATATCGTCGCTCCTTGGATGGGTGGAATATCTGCGCCTTCAGCCCGTCGACCAGTCGATGGTCGAAGAGATGCAGCACGATCTGGTGAGGCTGACGAAAGTTACCGACCGTTTTTCCAAGATCGGCTCGGAGACCATCCTCTCCCCATCGAACGTCAATGAGATCGTAGGCGACAGCGTCATGTACTTCCGCTCGCGTGTGCCGAGGAACGTGACCCTCGACTACAACGGGTTGGCGATAGCTCCGGTGTCGGCCATGCTCAACGCCGCGCTTTTCGAGTGGGTGGTGGAGAACCTGCTCAAGAACTCTCTCGACGCCCTTCAGGGACAGGGCAGTATAAACGTGTCGATAACGCCCGCCGCCGATTCCGTCTATATAGATATCGCGGACACGGGCAAAGGCATACCCAAGGCGAACTTCAAAAGGATATTCGAGCCGGGATTCTCGACCAAGACCCGCGGATGGGGACTCGGATTGTCGTTGAGCAAACGCATTATCGAGGAGTATCATAAGGGCAAAATATTCGTCGTCGATTCCGAACCGGGCAAGGGCGCCACTTTCCGGATAGTACTGAAACGTATTTACGAATGACCGGCACCGTCCACTACATAGCGGCCGGCACACCGGCATTCCGGAGCGAGGCAGGGTACGATACACTGCCTCGTGCCGGAGTTTTGCGCGATACGCTGTCTTTGGGCTCCGACACGACCGCCGGTCTGTCCGATACTGTATCCCTCTCTCCACTACGGCCTGCGCAGGCCGCGGAAGTCTTCGGCGCAGAGAGTTTCATGCCCGCCGGCGAGATCCGGTCTGCGCCGGAGGTCCTGTCGCTGACCGATAATGTCCCCGTACAAATGACAGCCCTCTGCCTTCTGCTGCTATACACCTATATCGTACTGCGTTACAGGCGGGAAACGGGACAACTCTTCCGGATGATATTCAGTATCCGCAAGGATGAACGGCGAACGGACGATTACAATTATATGTTCAAAGACTTTATAACCGGGCTGATCGCGGCGGGATTCATTACGATAGGTCTCGCGGCGGTAAAGATAACAGGCCTGCTGGCCGGCAGCGAAGTGCTGACCTCGATACAGCGGTTAGGGCCCTTTCTCGTCATCGCCGCCGTATCGTTGACGGCGGCGGCGATAGACATCGTTCAGCATTTGGTCCTGCGCATCACAGGGGTGACGACGCTGTCGATAGGCTTCATACGGAGACTTCTGGCACTACGAAGGCTTTTCTTCGCGGTGGCCACCGTTTCGACCGCTCCCGCCGTGCTGCTTTTCGCACTTGCCGAAGGGGGTACGCAGCTGGTGGGAAACGCTGTACAAATTCTGGTATATGTATTCGCCGGCATTGTGGCGCTATTCCTTATATATTACATCTACCGCTCGTTGAGGCTCTTTATTGAAGAAAAAGTTTCAATATTGCTTTGGATGTTGTATCTTTGCATCGTCGAAGTTATACCCCCCGCCATGATCCTTCTCACCACACTGAGGAGCATCTGATTTAATTAAGACAAACAATCAATGGTTAAAGAGTTGAAGATCAAAACTATTTTGGTATCGCAACCAGCGCCTGCAGTTATTGAGAAATCCCCGTTTTACGATATTTCCAACAAATACCACGCAAAGGTGGACTACCGCCCTTTCATCAAGGTGGTGGGCGTAAGCCTGAAAGAGTTCCGCAGTCAGAGGATCGAGATACTCGACCATTCGGCGGTCATATTCACCAACCGCATAACCGTCGACAGTTTCTTCCGCCTCAGCGAAGAAGCGCGCGTCGCCGTGCCGGAAACCATGAAGTACTTCTGCAATACGGAAGCCATCGCACTATACCTGCAGAAATATATAGTGTACCGCAAGCGCAAAATATTCTTTGCCGACGGCAAGTTCGACTCTTTCATGGAGCTTATCCTGAAGCATAAGGACGAGAAATTCCTCCTCACGCTTACCGAACCTCACAATCCGGAGATACCCGACACGATGAAAAGGCTTAAGTTCGACTTTTCGAAAGCCATCATGGCCAAGACCATCAGTGCCGACCTCAGCGATGTGGATGTGCGCAAATACGACTTGCTGGCATTTTACAGCCCGTCGGAGATATCTGCCCTGGTGGAAAATTTCGGTACCGACTCGCTCCCCCTTGTGGCTACTTTCGGCAACGGCACGACGAGTTCGGCCTGCGGCGCAGGCATCACGGTAAGCGCCATGGCCCCCACTCCGGAAGCCCCCTCGATGGCGAAAGCCGTCGACATACTTATCGGCAAGATCAACAGCGGCCAACCCGTAGAGCCGGTGAAGGTTCTCGGCAACTGTCAATCGGAGGAGTTCATAAAAGCCCAGGAAGCCAAACCGTCCAAAAAGACACGTACACGCAAAAAAACGGCGGCATCCTCTGTAAAAGGGGCGGCGCCCGCCGCGAAAGCCGCCGCCACAAAAACCTCCGCCGTCAAAAGGCAGCAGTCAAAGACGATATAGTCGACGACCGGAGTCGCCGGGTTCGGTATTGCACTTCGCTTAACCCGAACTCACATTAAGTCGATCGACAGTGAAGTTATTACAAGGGGACAGCACGAGAATGTCGTGCTGTCCCCTTGTAATATGCGGCCGGCCGGTTAAGAGCTTGTTCAATCCGAACTCACGTTACTTTATCGGAATGCAGATATCGGTCTTCAGCTTTTCGGGAGCGGTAGTGGCGGGGTCGTTGCAGTATATTTCGAATAACGGTTCGTCGCGCAGGGCGCACTTGCAGTCGTCACCGCACTGGCAGTCGTCCCCGCAGGTGCAGTTCGCAGGCACCCATTGTCCATATATCGCATCGTAAACCGCACTCACTTCGTCATACGGTCCGATGTGGGTAAACACGGCGTAACGGCCGCCGGGTATTGTCCTTACTTTCACATCGCCCGTTGCCTCGGCCGGTTTGTGAACGGCAAGGCAAACGTCGGTACGCAGGCGCGCCGGGTCGGTCGATTTAGGATCATCGTGGTAAACGGCAATATGTTCGATGCCCGCCGTGAAAAGCTTTTGCGCCTTGACCTGTTCCCACAGTTTCGCGAACGCCCCGGGAAAATCGAGGCCGGCATACTCGCCCTGAAGCGAAATATAAATTACATTTTTCGGCTCGAGTTCCACGATCTTCGGGGCTTTCAATTCGATGGCCGGATTGTTTTGAGGTGTTTTCATGGTATATATGTTTTTAGTCGTCCGGTAGTCGGACGGGGTTGTATCGTAGTACTGCCTGAAGGCCTTGTTGAGCGACGCGGGAACTTCGAAACCCACGTTATAGGCAATGGTCTCGATGCTAAGGTCGCTGTGCCGGAGCAATTGTGCGGCGGTCTCCACCCTCAGCCGTGTGATATAGCTGCCGAGCGGCTCGCCACGGAAAGCCTTGAAAATGCGGTGAAAGTGGAAAGGAGAGAAGTGTGCCACGGCTGCGATGTCGGCCAGTCCCAACTCCTCGTCCAGATGCAGATTAATGTACCCGACGGCTGCCGCTATGCGCTGTCGATAGATCTCTATGGTTTCTGTTCTTTTCATGGTGCAAATATATGGCGACATTTTACCGGGCAATTATCCTGCCTTGCTATTCTTTATTTTTGCATATCTTTGCACAATAATACGAACTATGAGCCGGTTCACGCTGCATAAGAACGAAAGACTCCACCGCGACAAATCCATATCGCACCTTTTCGCCGAGGGGCGCAGCGGGTTTGCACACCCTTTCCGTTACTTCTGGCTCGTGAGCGCGGCCGGAGAGCGGCACGACGAAGAGGCTCCGGTGGCGGTACTTTTCTCTGTCCCCAAAAAGCAATTCAAAAGGGCGGTGAAACGCAACCTGCTGAAAAGGCGCACCAGGGAGGCATACCGCCTCGCAAAGAACGGCCTTACCGAAGCCACACGCGCCAAAGGCAAACACGTGGACCTCGCGCTGGTGTACTCGGCGAAGGAACTGTCCGATTTCAAAACTATAGAAGATGGGGTCAAGCGAATTCTGGAAAAGATCGGCAGGGGTCTGTAAACAGATACTCATATTCCCGTTCCTGATGCTCATAAAGTTTTACCGGCACTGCATCTCGCCTTTCACGCCCGCCTCGTGCCGGTATACTCCCACCTGCTCCGAATACGCGGCGCAGGCACTCAAAAAACACGGCCTGCTGAAAGGCGGATACCTCGCCGCGAAACGAATACTTTCATGCCACCCCTGGGGCGGCAGCGGCTACGACCCCGTGCCGTAGGCGGGGAAATAATAGAGATATAATTATACAGGCCACCATTTTCAGATAGTTTTGATTATATTTGGGAAAGATTTTAAAAATTACTTGTTTTGGCAAAGTCATCTGTCTTATTGATATATACGGGAGGGACGATCGGTATGAAGACCGATCAGCGCACGGGAGTTCTGGCGCCTTTCGATTTCAGCGGGATCTATGAGGAGTTCCCGTCGCTCAGGGAACAGGATATCGACATAGAGGTCGTGCCCTTCGAGCCCATAGATTCTTCCAACGCATCTCCCGCGCTGTGGGTAAAGCTGGCCGGGATCATCGAGGCTTCGTACGACAGGTTCGACGGGTTCGTGGTGCTTCACGGTACCGACACGATGTCGTATTCCTCCTCAGTACTGAGTTTCATGCTCGGGAACCTGACCAAGCCGGTGGTATTCACGGGCAGCCAGATACCCATAGGGGTCATGCGTACCGACGGTCGCGAGAACCTCATAACGGCCATCGAGATAGCGGCGGCGAAAGATAAGGGTGGGCGTGCCATGGTCCCGGAAGTGTGCCTCTACTTCCAGAACAAGCTCTTCAGGGCTAACCGCACCATGAAATTGAGCGCCGAGGATCTGAGCGCTTTCGCCTCCTATAACTATCCCCCGCTGGCCGATGTGGGCATAGGTATACATTACAACCGCGGAGCGATAATGAAGCCGCGCATCAAAAAGCCGTTCTGCATAAACACATCGATGGGCGGCGATGTTATGATAATAAAGATATTCCCCGGCCTCACCGAACAGGCCTTCCGTTCGATGCTCTCCACTCCGGGGGTAAAGGCGATAGTACTCGAGACCTACGGTTCGGGCAACGCACCCACTTACGATTGGTTCATCGACGCGGTAGCCCGGACGGTAAAGCGCGGCGTATATATAATGAATGTAACACAATGCGCCAGCGGCAGCGTCGATATGGACATCTACGAGACAGGGCGCAGGCTTTGCGAGACGGGCGTGGTAAGCGGCCGCGACATCACCACCGAGGCCGCCGTGGCCAAGATGATGCACCTGCTGGGGCAGAACCTGTCGCGAAGCCGCTTCGCCAGAGAGCTGGGGCGTCCGCTACGGGGCGAAATGAGCGAATAGAGGCTACGCGGATCCTTCGCCGCAAGCGGCTCGCAATGGCTGGAATCATGCGAGTAAGAGGTTTTCCGCTATTTCGCGGTAGTATTTCCTGACTTCGGGGTTGTTATCCACAGCGGGACGCCCCTCTTCGGCTCCTTCCATTACGGATTGTACGATCGGTATTTCGCCCAGAAAGCCGATGCCTTCGGTTCGCGCGAGATTGCGTGCACCGCCCCGGCCGAATATATAATAGCGGTTACCGGGTAGCTCGGCGGGCGTGAACCATGCCATATTCTCTATTATGCCCAGCACGGGAATCTCGATCCCCTGAGAGCGGAACATCTTTATCCCGCGCTTCACGTCGGCGAGGGCTACCTGCTGGGGTGTCGACACTATCACGGCGCCGTCGATCTTCAACTCGGCGGCTATGGAGAGATGCACGTCCCCCGTCCCCGGAGGAAGGTCTATGAGAAGATAGTCGAGCTCCCCCCACGCGGTCTGATGTACAAGCTGTTTGAGTGCGCTTACGGCCATCGGCCCACGCCACACGAGAGCGTCGCCGGGCTGGATGAAAAAGCCTATCGACGATATCTTTATGCCGCCCGCATCGGCCGGGATAATGTATTGTTCCTCGCCGCTAACCAGCGCCCGGGGCTCGTAACCCTCCACTCCGAACATTTTGGGCTGTGAGGGGCCGTAGAGGTCGGCATCGAGTACACCCACCTTGAGACCCATATCGCGCAGGGTGGCCGCGAGGTTGGCCGTCACGGTCGATTTGCCCACGCCGCCCTTGCCCGACGCTATGGCGATGATCCTGCCGATATCTTTTGTCCCACTCGGCTGCTCCGCCGGTTTGGGCTTGACCGGAGTCTCCCTTACCTCCACGTTTATCCTGCCGTCCGATGCCGGATACAATTCCTTAACGGCCGCCGCGACCTGTCTCTTTATGGAGTTGGCGAAGGGGTCGCGCCCCCTGGGAAAGGCGAGGAATATGTCCACCCCGTCGCCCGAAACCTCTATGCTGTCGACTATCCCGGCCGAGACGATATCCCTGCCCGTTCCCGGATGGGTTATCCTGCCCAGCACCTCTTTGATATTATCCTGTAAAATCATGGTTTTTTATACTGTTAATCCGAATTTTCCACCTTCGATTTCCCATTTTCGATTCGCGAAGATACACATATTCCGGCACGGCTGAAAGCGATGTTTGATAAATAATAAAAAAATATCGTTTTTCGATAAATAATATTGCTGATTTCAAAAAAAGATGTATACCTTTGCGTTGTAATTCGTATTAACGGCAATGAACGAAATTATTAACCATAAATAACTAACGCTATGAACAGCTTTTTTAAGAACTTCTGGGCGGCGCTGCTCGCCTTCATCATCGGAACGGTAGTGGTGTGGCTGCTGGCCATACTCATACTTACCGGCATGGCCGTATCATCTTTCAGCACTCCCGTCGCACGTATAGTCCCCAATTCGGTGCTGAAAATAGATATGACCAGCAACATAGTCGACGCCCCCTCCAACAAGGTGGGACAGTTGGATTTCATGGCGGGTTCGTTCACCCCGACCAATACACTGCTGGAAGTGTTGAAAGCCATCGAGGTGGCACGCGACGATGCCAATATCAAAGGCATATACATTAACTTCACCGGTGCTGGCATCCTGGGCATAGCGCAGGCCGAAGAGATGCGGGCGGCTCTCGAAAAATTCAAGGAGAGCGGCAAGTTCATCATCGCCTACAATCTCAGTTACGGGCAGTTGGGTTATTACATGGCTTCCGTGGCCGACGAGGTTTACACCGGTTCGGAAGGGATGTTCGACTGGCGCGGCCTTGCGGGTACGGTTATGTTCTACAAAGGACTGCTCGACAAGCTCGACATAGAGGTGGAAATACTCCGTCACGGCACTTTCAAATCGGCCGTGGAACCCTATATGACCGACAGGATGAGCCCGGCCAACAGGCTCCAGATGGAGACCTACGTAAATTCGCAGTGGGACGTACTCCTGGACGCTATCTCCTCTTCGCGCGGCGTGAGCAAGGAACTGCTCGCTGAATATGCCCGCACCATGGCGGTGGAAACACCCGAAAAGGCCAAGGAATTGGGCTTCGTGGACGGATTGCTTTATGAGGATCAGGTAATGGACCGCATATGCGAACTGGCCGGCGGGGATGCCGGGTCCGACACCGGACGTCCCGAAATGATAGTCCTGCACGATTACATAGCCGCCACGGCCATGACGGGCAAACGCATTTCCAAGAACAAGGTAGCCATCGTTTACGCCGAAGGCAGCATTATAGACGGTGAGAACGCGAAGGATGTGGTAGGATCGGCGACTGTCGCAGGGCAGCTTGCCGAGGCACGGAAAGACAAAGATGTCAAGGCTGTCGTTTTCCGCATCAACTCGCCCGGCGGAAGTGCGACCGCATCGGAAGATATGTGGCGCGAGATGGAGCTGTTGCGCAAGGAGAAACCCGTAATAGTATCGATGGGCAATTACGCGGCCTCGGGCGGCTACTATATTGCCTGCAATGCCGACATGATCGTCGCCGACCGTTCCACGCTGACGGGCTCGATAGGCGTGTTCGGCATGATGCTCAACCTCGACAAAGCGCTTAAGAACAAACTCGGCCTTACGACCGATGTCGCCAAGACAGGGCCTTACGCCGACTTCGGATCGCAGTTCCGCGGCCTCAACGGTACCGAGCGCGCGTTCATGATGAAATACATAGAGGACACATACAAAACATTCGTAGGCCACGTGGCCGACGGCCGCAACATGACCTTCGAGCAGGTGGACGCCATAGGCGAAGGCCGTGTGTGGCTGGGCGCCGACGCTAAGGAGATAGGGCTCGTGGATGCTTTCGGAGGCCTTTACGATGCGATACTCATAGCCGCCGACAGAGCGGGCGTAGCGGAAGATTTCCGCGTGTACGAATACGCCGAGATCGCCGATCCGTTCCAGATGCTACTGCAGGCATTCGGCGCTTCCGTCCGTTCTAATATGGAGAACGACCTCGGCGATGTATTCATGGAATACAAACACCTCAGGGAGACCCTTTCGGAACAGGGAGTACAGGCCAGAATGCCGTATACCATAGAAATCAACTAAATACAAATAAATCAGACAAAAAATTATGAAAAGATTTTTGATCCTTATCATCTGCCTGGCTACCGTAGGTTTCCGCCTTAGCGCCGACGAAGGTATGTGGCTGCTACCCTACCTGCAGAAGATGAATTACGAAGATATGAAGGCCAAGGGGCTGAAACTCAAGGCTACGGACATTTACAATCCGAACGGTACATCGCTCAAGGACGCCATAGTGATATTCGGCGGCGGTTGCACGGGCGAGATCGTATCCCCCGACGGCCTCATATTCACCAACCACCACTGCGGACACAGCAACATACAGCAGCTCAGCAGCGTGGAACACGACTACCTCGCCAATGGCTTCTGGGCGATGAACCGTGCCGAAGAATTGCCCGTTCCGGGTTTGTCGGTCAAATTCGTGCGCAGTATAGAGGATGTCACGGCCGTTGTTACGGAAGGTATTCCCGCCGATTATACGGAGGCGCAGAGGGACGAGATCATAGAGGCCAACGTCGCAGCCCTGATGGAAAAAATGCAGGAGCAGTATCCCGATAAGACCGTGGACATAAGGGCTTATTTCGGCGGCAACCAGTTCTTCGCCACCGTCATAGACGAATATACCGATATCCGTTTCGTGGGCGCTCCCCCCACTTCCATAGGCAGCTTCGGCGGCGAGACCGACAACTGGATGTGGCCGCGTCACACGGGCGACTTTTCGATATTCCGCGTTTACTCCGCCCCTGACGGTACGCCGGCCGACTATTCGGCCGAGAATGTCCCCTACAAGACCCCCGTCCATCTCAAGATATCGGCCAAAGGCTACAAAGAAGGCGATTTCGCGTTCATAATGGGATTCCCGGGCTCCACCACCCGCTACATGACCACATACGAGATCGACGAGATGCTCGACGTGAGCAACCCCGGCCGCATATACGTTCGCGGAGAGAGGCAGGCTATCCTCAGGAAGGATATGGAGGCCAGCGACAAGGTGCGCATACAGTATGCCGCCAAATACGATATGTCGTCGAACTACTGGAAAAATTCCATAGGCAAGAGCAAGGCCGTCCGCGAACTGAAAATACGCGACCGCAAAGACGACCTCGAAAATGAATTCAGGACATGGGCTGCGGCGGATCCTTCGAGGGAACGTTACTCGACGGCGCTCGACCTTATAAAAGAGTCGAAAGACAACACCGTACAAGCAATGGGCGAACTTCAGTATCTTGCCGAAACGGTGCTTTCAGGTATGGAAATCGCCTCCATGGCCGCTATAGTCGTGAACTATATTCCGAATATGCTGAACGACGACCCCGAAGGCATACCCGCCTTCCTCGAAGATATCTACAAGGACTACAACGAGGCGACCGACAAAAAGGTGTCCAAACGCATGATCGAGATACTGATCGAAAAGCTTCCCGCCGAGAGCCTCCCCGGATTTATCACGGACGATGTGCTGGGACGCTTTAGCGGCGATGTGGATGCCTATGTGGACTGGCTCTACGAGACCTCAGCTTTCGCCAATCTTGAGAAGGCGGCCGCTTTCATTGCCGATTTCGATCAGCAAAAGGTTATGGAAGATCCCGCCTTGGCCGTTTACAGCACGACGATCACAAGATATATGGCTCTTCGCAACCATGTCGTGCAGCATAGGGACAAATACAGGGAAGGCCACAGGCTCTATATCGCCGGACTCATGGAGATGAATCCCGACGCCAAACATTATCCCGACGCCAACTCCACGATCCGCCTTACCTACGGCACCGTGCTGCCCTATTCGCCCGCCGATGCGGTAGAATACGACTACTACACGACCCTTAAAGGTGTTATGGAGAAGGAAGACGAATCCAACCCCACCGAATTCGCCGTTCCCGCCCGTCTGAAAGAACTTTACAACACATCGGATTACGGCCGCTACGCCGATTTCACGGGCGTAACCAAAAAAGATAAAAAGAACGGCGCTCCGGGGCACCTCAACACCTGCTTCCTGACCACCAACGACATTACCGGCGGCAACTCCGGCAGCCCCGTGCTTAACGCCTACGGCGAACTTATCGGGCTCGCTTTCGACGGCAACTGGGAGGCCATGAGCGGCGACGTGGTATTCGAACCCGAACTTCAGCGCTGCATCAACGTCGATGTGCGTTACGTGCTCTTCGTGATCGACAAGTTCGCGGGAGCCGGACACCTTCTCGACGAGATGAGCATTGTCTGGTAGGCGTTTCAGACATAGCGTATCCGCACCTTGTCGTGAGAATACGCCGCAGGCAAACCGCCGGACAGAGATGTCCGGCGGTTTCCGTATGACCGTTGCGAACCGACCCGCATGGACGATCCGACCGCTTAAAAACATGAGTTCGGGATAAGCGCAGCTTATTACGGACTCAGACCTGTTCCGGAGCGGCCGTAGGCTGCGACTACTCCCTCCCCTACGGTTAGGGGAAGGATGGGGGAGGGGTGATCGAAAACATTGGCGGCTTTTAAAAGCCGCTAACGTGGGTTCGGAATAAGGAAAATAATTAGCAATAAACTGTAAAACAAGAGAATATGTGGTTTTCCCTATTCCGAACCCACGTTAAAAAGAATGAATGTTATCGAAATACTAAAATTTTCGTAATTTTGCGGTATCCGCGATCGATTCCCGGATCGGTGTTTTAAGTTGCAGTTACACAAAAAAATAGTTCCCACAGTCTCACGACTACGGGAACCCCCAACTTAAAATACTGATTATGAAAGAATCACTAAAACAACCATTTTGCGTTTACAATGATTGCGGTTCATTAATAAAACGCGCAGGTCACCTTAGATATTGTGTATGATGCAAAAATATATAAAAAAATATAATTTGCAAACTTTTCGTGCATTAATTTATGCCAAATATTTGAACCATCACGTGAAAAAATAAGTAATATTATGGATATAAATGATTTTGACCCCGACGGCGTGGGTATTAACAATGGTAATTATTTTGGTTTTCCATTCACCGAGGAAAATGCGGAGTTGGTGCTTATTTCGGTGCCGTGGGATGTAACCGCATCTTTCGGTGGCGGAGCTTCCTTCGGCCCCGATGCCATCATAGAGGTTTCCACACAGTTGGACTATTACGATCCGGCCGCCCCCGAAGAGTGGCGCCGCGGGATAGCCACCATAGGCATAGATTATTCCATACAGGACCGTAGCGCACGCCTGAGGAGCGACGCGAAAAAAGTAATGGAAAACCTCGAGCACGGCGGCGTAATGTTCGACGAATACCTCATGCCGCGCAGGATCGACAAGATAAACAACGCGTCGAGGGAACTCAACGACCAGGTCTTCACGGAGAGCAAAATGCGTCTCGACGCAGGCAAGACCGTCGGCCTCGTGGGAGGCGACCACAGCACTCCGTTCGGGCTCATAAAGGCGGTGGCCGAAAAAGAGGGCGGCATCGGCATCCTGCATCTCGACGCGCACTGCGACCTGAGGGAGTCATACGAAGGTTTCGAATATTCCCATGCGTCGATCATGTACAACGTGCTCGGACACATTCCACAGGTGGAGAAGATAGTACAGGTGGGCGTCAGGGAGTTCTCGGCGGGTGAATACAAGTTGGCGCAGGAGTCGCCCCGCGTGGAGATGTTCGACGATTTCATGCTCTCCGGGCGCAAGTTCGCAGGCGAATCGTGGGGTGCGATATGCCGTGACATAGTGGCCGCCCTTCCCGAAAAGGTCTATGTGAGTTTCGATATCGACGCGCTCGAACTTTACAACTGCCCGTCGACCGGCACTCCCGTGCCCGGCGGTCTCTCGTACAACGAAGCCATATACCTTATAAATCTCGTGGCCGAGAGCGGACGTACGATAGTCGGCTTCGACCTTTGCGAGGTGGCTCCGGGACGCGACGGACATTGGGACGCCAACGTCGGCGCCCGCGTACTGTTCAAACTTTGCGGGATAACCCTCAAGTCCAGAAAAAGGTAAGAGTTCTTTTGACTTTTTCCGCCGGAGCTGTTTAACCTGAATTGCGCATAAACGCAATTCAGGTTAATTTTTCACCCGGTAGAACGAAAAGCCGAAATAAAAGCGGGGCCCCGAAGGAAAATCGGGCTGCCGATCGGAGACGTTCGTCATCCAGTCAACCTTTAATATCAGGTGCATATGCGATGTCGCGGCGAATTCCACGCCGGCGAAGGGTGTGACGGTCATGAACGAATAGCGCCGGTACGAAATGCCGGATTCCACGGCAAAGTCGTCGTGTACGGGCGCTGTGACGGTGAGATTCTTTACCGAACCGCCGCCCAACGTCACTCCCGCGAAAGGAGCCCAGCGCCCCATGCGGTAAAGTCCGTCGACGAGTATCCCACCCCAGCCTATGTTGAGGCTACTGTCGTGAGGACCGTATTTGAGCGATGTGGAATAGCCTTCGGTCCCCAAACGCAGGTACTTGCCGAAATGGAACTTTATGGCTCCGCCTATCCCGGTAGGTACACCGCTCATTTCCTGCGAGAAAGTCGTCCCTCCGGCACCTTGCAGGGTTATCGTCCCCGCCGATACGTATCCGGCGTGGAGCATCATGCCGCCCGAAAAGCCGCTGTATGCCAAGGGGGAACGCCTGGCTGTGGGGTTACCGTCATGGTCGCCGTCCGTCGCCCCGGCAGGATTTCCCGCCATACAGAAGAGCGGCATCGCGGCCGACAGGCATAAAAACAATATCTTTTTTTTAATCATTCCCTATTTTTCATTTTTGTTCGAAATCAGCCCTCCGGTTATGCACCGGCGCATAATGATAAGATAGTGCGATTTTGCGGGTTGTAAGCGCACGAGATATCCGAAAGCCAACACCAGGGCGCCGCACCATTTGACACCCTCCATGAAGAGCCTTCTGCAATACGCGCCGCGCGAACGGCTCCGTGTACGCACCCTTTCGCTGCGGCCTATGAGCGAGCAGAGCCTTGTGAAGTAGTCCCTGGTAAGCCTTTCGGGCGGTATGATGTGGTTTATTATTGCGTTCGGGAGGTAATATATCTGTTCTCCGGCATCCCTGAGGCGGTAAAACAACTCCTTTTCCTCACCCGCCATAAGCGATGTCCCGGTGCGCCCCAGCGCGGGGTCGAATACCCCGTACTTCTCCACGGCCGTGCGTCTCAATCCCATGTTCCCGCCGCCGAAGAATTTGCCTCTGCCGAACGGAACGGCCTTTTCCCCAAGATCGAGCGTGCCAACTATCGGCCGTGCGGTGTATGGCGACAGCCATTTCGGCGGCGTTGTCTCATATTCAGGCAGTATGCGCCCGCCTACCGCCGCCACGTGGGGGTGGCTCTCGAAAAAGTCGAAATATTCTTTCAGAAAGCCGTCGTTGACGGTCTCGTCGTCGTCGATCACGGCGATATACTCGCCTTGGCTCTCCCTTATGGCGCGGTTGCGTGCGTGCGACACGCCCTGCTTCGTCTCGGTAAATATGCGGGCGTTCATATCGGGATGCGCGGCGGCGAATTCCGCGAAGCGTTCGAGCGTGTCGTCCGAACTGTTATTGTTCACCACGACCACCTCCCACAACTCCGCGGGCAGGGTCTGTGCCGTGAGCGACTCCAGCGTGCGCATCAACCGCGAAGCACGGTTGTAGGTGGCTATTATCAGGGAAAGTTTTATGCTGCTCATCGGGATTTCCCGTTTCGAATAGTGCAAAGATAATGAAACATCTTTTGTTTTCAGCCATTTTGGTTTGTATGACTCGGCAATTTATGTGCTAAAAATCCTAATATTTGCCGATTATTGCAGCTATTTTAGTGTAATCGCGAATCAATTGTCGATAATTTATTACCGTATTTTGCGATAATGTGTGTTTTTTTTACATTTGCGTGGAATAACTAAATCTCATTAAACTAAAAAATCGACTATGAAAACAAACTTTTATTTACTGTTAATCTTATCCGCTTGCCTCATGTACGGATGTAAAAACGGAGGAGGGGGAAAGCCGGATTTTGGAACTATTGAGCTTGGCAGAGTCGATCTTCCCAGTGCACAGGCATTATTTGTTGCCGGAAACGCATCTACAAGGGCTGTCATGACAAGCGCGGAAGGTGAAGACGGGCCCGACTGGGATATGGCGGAACCCAAACTTTTCCAGGTTACCGAAACGGGGGATTCTTACGAAGTGTCATTTCTGGACCAGGACAATGAAGTAATTCCTGTCGAAACACAGGGCTTTGTCAATCTTCTGGGTGAATATGTACTCCTGCGTGTGCGTTATATTAACCTCAAAGGAGAGGATGTGAATTACGACACGGTTCCTCTCGGTAATATAATTATCAAGCACGTCCTGATAGATTTGAAGGACGGTTCGATATACGTTTCCGATATCTACGAAGCTACCGAAGGTGCATTGCATACCTTGTATAATTGTGCCATGGCCGGATGGTTTTCGGATCCCTATTGGCTGGTGAAAAATGACAGGCACGGTTCGGTTTATTTCATGGATTCAGGCCTGCTCTATAAAATATCCAGGTCCGGGGGCGGTATCCGGATCACTTCCACGGAGCTTCCTCTTCACGCGAATGGAGTTATTTGGCTATTCAACTACAATGGTGATATTTGGTTCGACGACTCTAATTTCCCCTACGGCGAAGACTTCTACGATTACTGCGTAACTTCCGGAGGGGAGATCATCGAAAGTTCTTATTGGCTCGATCCCCACATGACATATACCAAGAAAAGCGTTCCCGGCAGTTTCTTCTCTATCGACAACGAATCGGTTCCGGGCGAGGACGGAATTCATATAGGATTCAGATTGACAATCTACAAATACACTCCGGGCGCTACGGAGCTTGAAAGGACGATAGAATTTGAGAGTGAAACGCTGTACGAATATCAGATCCTGCCCGGTTTGATGCCGCTTGCGTTCGTGAAAGACCGCTTGGTGGCTGCAACGGACCATATATTTGTGATAGACGATGATTATAACGTTGTTACATACGACAACACCACCAATCAATTTCCACGTGATCCGGGATACTTCCCTAACGATCTCTCGAAGGTGTCGGACAACTATGTCTATGACCGTGCTGAAACGGTCGTTACCGGATCGGTGTTCAGGCGCTTAGATGTCGAGACAGGCGAGGTCTCTGTTTTCTACACATTCCCTTCCGGATACCGGTTTGAAAGTTGGCAAGTTTCGGAAGACGACCTTATGACGATCCGTGCAACAGTTGCTGATGGAAGCCCGGTAACCATAATCGTCGAGCCGGACGGTACGGCTACCGAGCACAAAACATTCGGCGACCAAACGATATATCAGTACGAAGTCCTGTAAGGATTCAGTGGATAAATCCCGATCAGGGAACAAACAGGCCGGCTTGGCAAAAGCCGGCCTGTGATTTATACCATTGTAAGGAAATCTTGCGTATCTTTGCGTTAAATTAATCACAATATGGAATTTGAAGGAATAGTTTACAAGGTATTGCCCGCCGTGAAAGGCACGAGCCAGCGCGGGGAGTGGGTGAAGCAGGAGGTCGTTTTCGAGCTTCCGGGCGAGTTCAACCGTAAAATATGCGTGGGCTTCTGGGGCGACAAAGCCATGGATGCCGGAGCGCTTACCGAAGGCGAAAAGATTTCGGTCGCCATAAACGTCGAATCGAGGGAGTACAACGGAAGGTGGTTCACCGAAGCGCGCGCGTGGAAGATGACCCGTATGGCCGCAACGCCGCCGCCCGCCGATATTCCCGATATGCCGCCGTTCGCTCCGGCAGACGAACCCTACCGCGACGACCCGGCCGACGATCTGCCATTCTAACATCTTAAGAATTTTAGAGGTTGTTTTGATTTAAGGACGAAGAAGGCCGAAGGCCAACATAAACAAGTGCAGTTAAAAAAGAGCATGAGCTGAAAAATCAAAACAACCTCTTAATGCCTGTCGCAAAATTGGCATCTTTATTGCTCTGATATGATCAAGGAGCACTCTGTAAAATACTGAATTATGAGAATCATCGGTTAAGGGCGAGAGCGGAGAAACCCTAACAGTTACTTAGAGGTTGCAAAATCCAACCAATCTCTTAATGCGGGAAAGCGGCAGACGTCAACGGTTTGCCGCTTTTTGTTTTCACATACACTAAGAGGTTGGTTTGAATTTTCTTCATATCTTTGTAGAGGTTGTTTTGAATTCAGGTTAAATATTATGAGGAGACTTTTACTTGTATTACTGCTCGTAATTACGGGCGCAGGCTATGCCGCGGAAGCGTCGTCCCCGAAAAAAATATATGTTTTCCCCATCAGGGAGGATATCATGCCCGCCACGGTGAGGCTTACGGCCAAATGCCTCGAACAGGCACGCGGGATGGAGGCCGATTACATAATCGTGAATATGAATACTTACGGCGGATTGCTGGACGCCGCCGATTCAATACGCACGATGCTGCAGCACTCGGATATTCCCGTATTCACCTTCATCAACAACCAGGCCGCCAGCGCGGGTGCACTGATAGCCCTCTCCACCGACAGTATATATATGCGTCCCGGAGCGAGTATGGGCGCTGCGTCGGTGGTCGATCAGAGCGGCGAGGTGATGCCCGACAAATACCAGAGTTTCATGCGTTCCATGATGCGCTCCACGGCCGAAGCACATGGCAAGGTGGCCGTGGTCGAAAAAGGGGATACGATATGGAAGTGGCGGCGCGACCCGCAGATAGCCCAGGCCATGGTAGATCCGTCGGTCGTCGTCGATGGCCTTTCCGAACCGGGCAAAGTACTGACATTCACCCCCGATGAAGCGATAGAGTGGGGCTACTGCGAGGGCAGGGCGTCGTCGGTGGAAGAGGTGTTGTCCGAAGCGGGAATAGATGATTACGAAATAACGGAATACAAGACCACATTCCTCGACGGGCTTATCGGATTCCTGACCAACCCCGTGGCACAGGGCATTTTCATAATGCTTATCATAGGCGGCATATATTTTGAACTGCAAACGCCGGGGATCGGATTCCCGCTCGCAGTGGCCATCGTCGGCGCAATGCTTTACTTCGCACCGCTCTACATCGAGGGTCTGCTGGCGAACTGGGAGCTTATCGCCTTCATAGCGGGCATAATACTCATCATAATCGAGATATTCGTCACCCCAGGATTCGGCGTACTCGGCATAACAGGCATAATAGCGGTCATTACCGGACTCGCTTTCGCCCTGATAGACACCGGCGTACTCCGGCACATCCCTACGGGAGAACTACCCGCAGGCATAATCCTCCGCCCGTTCATGACGGTCATAATAGCGACCGCCACGGCATTCATACTCTGCGTCGGACTGGGCAACAGATTCCTCAAAGGCCGGTCGAGGCTGCGCAATAAACTCGTGCTCGTATCCGACATGGCCGCAGAGGAAGGATATGTCTCACACAAACCCCTCCGCGCCCTCGTGGGACTCGATGCAGTAACATCGACAGCCCTCAGACCTGCCGGAAAAATACTCGTCGACGGCAAATACTACGAAGCCGCAAGCGATAACGGCATATTTATCGAAAAAAACACAACCGTAACCATAACCCGCGACGAAGGCGGAATACTATATTGCAGGGTAAAATAACATGAAAGAAGTTAAACGGGAATGTACTGTTCTTTCTTGTAAGAAAGAACCAAAGAACTTTTGGAAAAACTGCGTTTTTCATGACTTACTTTGCAAGTTAAGAAAGAGGGGGGTGCGGCTTGACCGTTTTGTCCCGGCTGTTAACTTACATCGCACCCCTCTCTTTCTTAACTTGTACGGTAAAACCCATGAGATACAAAGTATCTCCAAGAGTTTTCCGGTTCTCTTTTGCAAAAGAGAACGAAAGATATCCCGTTTAACTTTTCCCATATTATTTTACCCTGCCGTATCGATCCTGCTGTTCGTTGCGGGGGTGTCGTGTTCGCGTGTGGAGCCGGTCGTACGGTTCGAGGGGTTTGCTTTGGGGACTGTTTACTCGGTTTCTGTCAAGGGGGCTGTTCCCGAGGGGCTCGAGGCGCGGATAGATTCTGTTTTTTCGGTGGCCGAAGGTTCGATGTCGGTATTTGACAAGGGTTCGCTTCTGAGCCGTCTGAACCGCAACGAGACCGATTCGGTCGATGTTCACATTGGGTATTGTCTGGATATGGCGCGGCAGGTGAGCGATATTTCGGGCGGACGGTACGATGTGACGGTGCTTCCGCTTGTGGAGGCTTACGGTTTCAGCGGCGGGCGGCGTAATGGGAAGGGCGTAACGGTCGATGTGGACTCCCTGCTCCCGTTCGTGGGTTACGAAAAGGTAGATGTTCTGGACGGGCGGCTCGTAAAGCAGCATCCCCTGACGCGCATAGACCTCAATTCCATTGCCAAAGGCTACACGGTGGATCTTCTGGCACGTATGCTCGAGGGGGAGGGCGTGTCGGAATATTTGGTGAACGTGGGCGGGGAGGTGTTCTGTCGCGGCACCAACGCAAAGGGGAAGCCGTGGGTCATAGGCATAGAAACCCCCGTGGAAGGTAATTACGTGCAGGGGGCGTCGGTGGAACGGATGCTCTCGGTGTCGGGTATGGGGGTTGCCACTTCGGGGAATTACCGTAATTTCCATACCGACTCTTCGGGCAGGAAATATACCCATATCGTAGACCCCGTTACCGGGACAAATACCGAGACCGGTCTTCTGTCTGCCAGTGTGGTCGCCGGGACGTGCGCTATGGCCGACGCGCTGGGGACCATGTTCATCGCGCTGGGGCTCGAAGAAGCGCTCGGTCTTGCGGAGTCGCGGAACGATATCGCCGTACTGCTTATATTTTCCGACGACCAGGGGCGGATGATGACTTTCGAGTCGAAGGCCATGAAAGCCTATCTGGCCGAATAAAAACAATGAAAGCACGATGCACACCGCAACTCCACACTCCACACTCCACACTCCAAACCCCAAGGTAAGGCTGATATATAATCCCGCATCGGGAGCCGGGTCGGTAACCGGCCGCCTCGACGAGATATCGGCTATCTACCGCGAATACGGATACACGATAGAGGCGCGCCACATAAGTTTCGAGAAAGGCATGGAGGATGTGTTTCTGGGCGGTTTGGACAACACGTACCACCATCTGCTCGTTGCGGGCGGCGACGGCACGGTGAACTATATCGTAAACCTTCTGATGGAGCGCGGGGAGGATATCCCCTTGGCCTTCCTGCCGACGGGGACGGCCAACGATTTTACCTCCATGATAGGTATGCCGCGCGATATTGCGTCCGCGTGCAGAGCTATACTCGAGGGACGGGAAAGGCGTATAGATATAGGCAATGTCAACGGCAAGTATTTTGTCAATGTGTTCAGTTGCGGGCTTTTCACCGATGTTTCGCAAAAGACCCCGACGTTCTTCAAAAATAATTTCGGCAAGATAGCCTACTACGTGAGCGGCATAAGCGACATTCCCCGTTTCCGGAAAATGGATCTCTCCATAAGTACCGACGGTGGTGATTTCGAGGGTAAGGCGCTTATTTTCTTCGTTTTCAACGGCCGCACGGCAGGCAGGCTCCCCATAGCCTACCTCTCGGAGATCGACGACGGACTGCTCGACGTGCTCATAGTCAAGGGCGACACCACGCTGGAGACGATAGGTACGCTTATGCGCTATTTCCCCTACATCCGCCACCACGATAAATACCCTTCCGGCATTCTCCACATCAGATGCACACGCCTGGTAGCCCACTCTCCGCGCAACGAGCCTACCGACGTGGACGGACAGCCGGGCCCGCGGTTCAATCTGGATATCCGCTGCCTTCGGGGAGCGCTGAGGGTGTTGACACCACGAGAGAAAGCAATTGACAATTGACAGTCGACAATGATTTTCGCGGGGAAATCCGTATCTTGCAGAATATTTATTTATCGATATAAAATCTTCATGCCATGGAATATTCGTTGTTATTGGAAAAATATGCTCCCGCGATCGGCGAAAAAGAGGTCGAAGCGGTCGTTGCTAAGGCAAAGTCCGATTCGATCGGGAACCGGACGGGCGAGGTTTACAAGCTGTGTTACAGCGCTATCGACCTGACTTCACTTACGGAGTCCGATTCGGCCGGGTCGATTACCGCATTTGTGAAAAAGGCGGTCGATCTCGAGCTTAAATTCCCCGGCATACCCAATGTGGCCACCATTTGTGTGTTCCCACCGTTCGTGGACACCGTAGGATTGGGGGTCGATGGTACCGGTATCGGAGTGACGAGTGTAGCGGGCGGTTTCCCGGCGGCACAGACATTCCTCGAAGTAAAGATGCTCGAAGTCGCCATGGCCGTGGAAAGCGGCGCCGACGAAATAGACGTCGTGATCAACGTCGGCGAAATGCTCGAAGGCGACTGTGACCGTATGGCCAACGACATCGAACTGCTGCGCACCGAAGCCGGCGAGGATACGGTCTTCAAGGTGATAATCGAGTCGGGAGCCCTTAAAACACCGGAACTCATACGCAGAGCGTCGCTGCTGGCCATGTTCGCCGGCGCCGACTTCGTGAAGACGTCGACAGGCAAGATCCCCGTAGCGGCCACTCCCGAAGCGGCCGTGGTGATGTGTATGGCCATAAGGGATTACCTCCAACAGACAGGCCGCAAGGTCGGGTTCAAGGCCGCGGGAGGCGTCCGCACGGCGGAGGACGCGGCTCTTTTCTACACCATCGTCGAGAATATCCTCGGCCGCGAGTGGCTCACCCCGTCGCTCTTCCGCATAGGCGCAAGCTCACTCGCCAACAGCCTGTTATCGGCCATTCAAGGCGAAGAGGTGAGGTATTTTTAGAAGCTCCATGATCAACCATACGATATCATGAAAACCCTTATGTTTGCCCGCCTGTTTTTTGTAATGTGCAGTATCGCGGCATTGAGTTCATGCGATCACGACAAGCCCGAACCACTCGACCGTACACCTCCGGAAGCGCCTACCGATCTGAATGTCGTGGAAGTGGGCGATACTTACGCGACACTCTCATGGGAAGGAGCTACCCTGGAATACGAACTCTATGTCGGCGGGATGCCACGGGTGGCCGACAGCAAATCATACACAATCACAGGCCTGACCCCCGGAACGCAATACGAATGGAAAGTCAGGGCCAGAATGGACGGCTACGAGAGCGAATGGGCCGTGGGCGATCCGTTTACGACCGACGGAGGCGACAGCCCGCACGACAGGGTGATTATCTCCAATGTCGAAGACCTGCCCACCCAGGCGGCAAGTATAAAAGCACTCGTTTGGTATTACGTTAATGAGGCGGGCAAAGAGCTGGAAGTCTCTTCCGCCAATATCGTGAACGGAACCGCAACACTCGAACTGCCCGAAACGATAGGAGACCAATATCTTGTGCCGTTCAGAGATATCGTCCCCTCCGGGATCGAACTATCGGATACGGATACCAAATTTGCCTCCGTCTACTTTATGGTTTTCGATTCGTCGGGGCGGGTAATGGGCGATGTCTATTTCGAAACGGAGATGGTATACACAGACCTCCTTTACGTCGACAGGGCCTGCACGATAACCGGGACCCATATATACGAGAGCGCGGGATATTCGGAAACCTACGATTTGAATATGGTCGCAGGATTCAACTGGACTCAAAATTCGGACACGGAAAACTCTTTGACAGTGGAGAACGGCACTCCTTCGGACGGCAGTTGGGTATATTACCCGTTGCCGTTTTAGTGCTTCGGCGGAAAAATCAAGAAAAGCTTTCAGAGGCCGGAGCATATATCTTCGGCTTCGTCGCTTTGCAAATCGAGACGTCCGGCGGTCAGGTGACCGCCGGACGTCTCGATTTGCAAAGGGCTACACCGGAGTACTGCCGAAGTTTCCCAAAATCCCTGATCCTAAGTCACTAATAGTCACCAAACCGCGCTCTGAACGCATTTTAGGCGGATTGGCACGGTAGTTGTCTTAAATAAGACAAAATGAATTAAAAAGTATTTATTATGAAAAGGGTTTATGGTATTTTAACCGTGCTTGTGGCTTTCACTCTCCTGTCGTGTGCCGTCGAGGAGCACAGTTTTAATAGCAAGGCAACTGCTCCCGGGCATAACATTACTTTCTCCGATATCGAAAACATCACTTCGGATGCGGTAAAGATAAAGATCCTCGTTTGGGACAACGAGACCGGATACGAAAGCGAATTGGCCTCTGCGGCCATTGAGAACGGAAGCGCCGACATCGAATTGCCGGCAAATGTAGAAGATAAGTTTCTGTACAGATTCAGGGACGAGGCTCCCTCTTCTGTGCGATTGTCCGACAACGATCTCATGTATACCTTTATTTCCTTTCTCGTCTTTAATCCGAACGACAGATTGATCGGCCGTCTTTATTTTGAGAACGAAACGATAGCTACCGACCTCATTTACTCCGACAGAGCCTGTCTGGTAACGGGTATCCATGCCAAAAAATATATGTACAAGGAGTATCAGGAAGTCTATAATCTGAATCTGTCGAGAGGGTACCACTGGACCCAATACGACCTCGAGTCCGAGACGGAGGAACGCTGGACGAACGGCACCCCTATCGGAGCGAAGTGGGTTTACGCCTCCATGTAACGGCAATACGGGACACTGCGAACCGGCCTTAGTGCAGGCCGGTTCGTTTTTTCTGTCCACATGCAACAAATTGCCGGTCGTAAACATCTTAATAATAACAAACAACACATTAAACGAAACCCTAAAAATCAAATCTATGAAACCATTTATCAAATTAGCCGGTCTGTTTTTTGTACTGTCCGGCATCGCGGCACTGAGTTCCTGCGACCCCGAAACCAAAGAAACAGAGATCGCCCCGCCGGAAAAACTTACCATCGTGAGCGTAACGGATAATTCGGCCGAGCTGTCCTGGCTCGGAGACGCACAAACCTACGAAGTCGTTATAGGCGATGCCGCGGCTAAAACCGTCGAAGGCCACAAATTCAACGCAACAAGCCTGACCGCCGAAACGACTTATACCTGGAAGGTCAGGGCAAGCAAGGATGGCAATTACAGCAAGTGGGTCGAAGGTCCCGGATTTACGACCGATGCCGCCCCCGATCCCAATGGCTATCCGGTGGTCATATCGAACATCGTCGACCTTCCCGGCGGTGTGGTAAAGATAAAGGCTTTGGTAGAGGATCATTCTACGGAAGAGCCGGTCGAACTCGCCTCTGCGAATTACTCCGATGCGGCGGGTGCGACGCTCTATCTGCCCGAAACGATAGAAGACAAGTGTCTGATGCCCATGATCGGGGATGGGTACGTCATACCCGATGAGGTGGAGATGTCCGACCCCGACCTCAAGTTTACTCCCATTGCATTTATGGCTTTCGATTCGTCGGACGAATTCATGGGGTGGATATATTTCTATGATGAAGATACAGACACCGACCTCATATATGCCGACAGGCCGTGCACGATAATGGGGACCGAACAGAATGAGGAATATTCCAATATTTGGGACATATCTTTCGCTACAGGATACAACTGGACCCAATATATCGAGATCGATGAAACTACCGAAACCTGGACGAACGGTATTCCCGAAAACGGGAGATGGATCTACGAAGAGTGGTAATATGGCGGAGCCGCATATTGCAGCATGACAGGCGGACGGTCGGATGATGACCATCCGCCTGTTGTGTTGCAATAAAATACCGGCCGCCCCGTTCGGATTTGCTTAGACCAAAAAAGGCATTACCTTTGTTACCTTAGTTACACGAAACGCATATCTGCAATGAGCAACATTTTTGAAAAAGAAGAGATATACCGGCCGGAGGCTATCGAGGAACTGTCGGTACACTACAAGCGCATACTCGAAATCCTCGGAGAAGACACCACTCGCGAGGGGCTGCTCAAAACCCCCGAAAGGGTCGCCAAAGCCATGGCCTTCCTGACCAAGGGTTACGGCGAGGATCCGCGGGAGATGCTCCTTTCGGCAAAATTCCACGAAGACTACAAGCATATGGTCATCGTTAAGGACATAGAGCTTTACTCCATGTGCGAACACCACATGATGCCCTTCTATGGCAAGGCGCACGTGGCCTACATCCCCAACGGATACATCACCGGCCTCTCGAAAGTAGCACGCGTGGTGGAGGCCTACGCCCGCCGGCTGCAGGTGCAGGAGCGCCTCACGGTACAGATACGCGACTGCATACAGGAGGCGCTCGATCCCATGGGCGTCGCAGTGGTCATAGAAGCCGCCCACACGTGTATGCAGATGCGCGGCGTGCAGAAACAAAACTCAGTCACCACCACTTCGGCCTTCACGGGCGTATTCCTCAGCCAGCACAAGACCCGCGAGGAATTCATGCAGCTCATCGCGAACAGGCTCAGGTAAATTTATATCATATCCAAGCTACAGGGTAATATGGAAGGCTATTTCGTATATTACCCCATATTTTATACAAGTTACTGATCTTTAAGTTAGGATAATTTTATTTTTTGCTTTAATTTTGTGTGTTGAGATCTCAAAAGAATGGCTAATGCAAGCACCCGGCTTTGGAATCATAATTAATCAGATAATTTCGGTATGAAAAAACCTGTTTTCTTCTTTTTGGTCGTTCTTTTATCGGGGATAACCGATAGATCGTACGCACAGAAGTTTGGTGACGGCACCGGAATGTTCGAGATCCCCGTATCGCTGTCCGGCAACAAGGAGTTTATACCGATGGAGTGGTCCGTGGATATCGGGTGTTATATGACCGATTGGCTGGCCGTCGTAGCGAAAGGCGACACCTTCGTCGGATTGTTCAATGAAAATAACGTCAGATCGTACTCCCTGTCGTCGGCACTGGGCGGCGGATTGAATTTCGATGTACTTAAAAGAGGGCGCAATACTCTCTCCGTCCGCGCTTTTTGCGGTGCGACATTGGGCAGGGCAGACTGGAAGTACACCTATTATTCAGGTGGCGTTTATTTTAGCCGCGGCAATGGAGATATCAAGCCTACAATAGGTTTGGGCGTAAAATATTACGACACTAACAAAGGTTATGACTTCGACGATTATTTGCGGGTTTATCTCTCTTTAGGGTTCAGATTCAATTGATCTTTAAGAGTTTGTTTGAGCCAGGCCGTTCCGGAATAAAGGACGGCCTGCTTTGTTTTGCCGGATATGTGCTTCTTCTGTTATCTTTGACTTCGTCTTAGACAGGGTGCGCCTCGGCAATACAAATAAATTTGTATTGCTCTCGGCTTTCGCTATCTTTGAATAAGTCAGGGGGCAAATTACTGACTGTCTTTGATATATAAGACCTTCGCATGAAAACTGGCAACGGATAAGTAAGATGTAAAGTGCTCAGACACACTTCGTTTTTCATGCTTTTCAAACAACTCTGTTGCTTCTGCAAAGATAAGATTTTTTACTTAGGAACCGCATAACTAAGTGAAAATTTTCATGCCTTGTCGGTAGCTGCATAGTAGACTACGCGATGCACTTCGTCTAATTCTTTCAGACATAACAAGCAGAATCTCATTTTTGATAAGCTCTTGCTACAACTCAGAGGTTTGCTTTAAGATATCATCTCCTATTTTTAGGTCTAACTCCTTTAAGTTTTGGATAGTGCTATATAATTTCTGTAACTCTGTCATAGGAGCGTTATTATTTTATTGTCAGCTTTCGCTTGTTGATATAGTGGATATAGTGAACTTTGTTCGTTGAGTGATGCAAATACAACTTCGTCAGCAATGGATATTATATACTCATTTCTCAGTCTGGCTGTTACTTCTGTTTGAATAGGTGAATTTGAAATGGATATTATTTGCAATAGATCTTCCATAACAGCAGTCTTAAACTCCGTTGGCAACTTTTTGTAGGGAGCACGACCGAGAACAAGAATAGTGTTTGTTTTTGTTTTTAGAAGGAAGTGAAGCACATCTTTTTCGAGTTTAGAATGGAATCCGCTGACAACACATCGCCCCAACTGCTTTTGCTCAGTCGCCCAATCATAGCATCTCAGCACCGACTCCGATGAGATGGTGCGAGAGGCAAGAAAAGCTATTTTTTTGTTGTCAAACATAATTTTCTTTCAATAATTTGCATTTTAGAGATAATATATATATATTTGCAATGTCAATACCCAAAGGGTAGAGGATATGGCGAAAGCTGAAAATGCTTCCAATCGCATTGCCTAAAGTTGCGTACCTACCTTCGAGGTAGGTTTTTTTTTGCCATTCTTTCTTGAGCTTCATAGTCTTGCCATTGTTTGTTAAATTTGGATGTTTCGCTAGGGTCTACACAATATCCGGTAACCAAAAGCAAATCATATCTAATCTCTTTTAATACCACGATATAACTTTTCTCCTTGTACCAATAAAATCGACACCATTGACCTTCTGAATTTAATCCTTCGAAATATTTGATTCTTTTATCATTCCTGTTTTCAAGTATTGGTTTTATCCAATGAATTTTGTTTGCTCTATTAGGATCAAAACTTCTCTTTCCTGAATTATCTAAACCTCTTGAAACAATGTGACAAAATGTCTCGTGTTTTTCCAATAGGAATTTATCATATTTTTTACTCGTCTTAACTTTTTGCTTATTTACAGTAACGGTCATTCCATCTATTTCAAATGGATTGTTGGCAAAATCAGTGAGGTATTTCCCATAAATAGCATAGAGTTGCTCTGCAGTAGGTATTACTGTCAACCCTTGGAACAAATCGCAGAGATCTAATAGCTTATCATTCTCTACACTCATTATCTTCTAAGTTGAAAGTCAAAAATATTGAATTTATTTTCCCATGGTGGTGTTCCTTCGTCCAAATGATACCCGAGTTTATATTCTATATATTGTACAATATCATTTTTTACAATACTTGTTTTTTGAGTATCATTTCTTGCCTTATATCCAATTGCTCCAATAAATAGATCACAGAGCTGAATAAATTCGCTTTCGTGCGATCTAATGTCTTGAAAATGAGAAAAACGTCCTTTGCCGCATACTCTATCCAATATTGTTGAGAGCTTTTGCAGTCTCTTTTTCCCTCTGCTGTCTTTTATGTCAAAATAAACTCGATATGTTTTATTGGGAGAAATATTGTTTTTCAGCAGATAGAAAGCGGCTTTATAGTAGAATATATTATGATCGTTTTCGTTGTAAGTGTGATTATCTACCAACGATTTGTTCTTTATCAATACTGCACGGAAATCCATTGCACTTTCAAAAAAACAGTCTACAAGAGCTTTGTAAAATGGTAATCTCGACGGAGAAAGTTTATTCCATTTCAGTTCAGTTGGGGTGTGGTATTGAAACTTTATTTGTTTTAGCTTCCTTGACAACTCTTGTTGTTGCGCTCGGTTAACTTTAATGTAACCGATGCACATGACCGGAAACTTGTCATGTTCAAGATGACAAGTCTCGTCAATATATATATTAAATTCCGTCATAAAAGGAAGTTTATTCATTGTCATTATCAAGTTCGGAACCCATACGGTATTTGATGTCGTAGTTGATGATAAAGTCCAGCTCCTCATCTGTGAAACCATAATGTTTGGCTAATTCTTTATCTATTTCATCAATGATTGCTTTTGATTTTTTTATATAGAAGTGTTGCTTTTTCATAGTGAAACTTCTTCCTTTCTTAGAATAGTTCCTCTCCACAATATGGCTATTGAATTGATAATCATCCAAAAGATTTTTACCTAATGTAGCCAACTTACTGATTTCTTTATGAGTAAATTTACTGTAATCGAGATAGACATTAAAATCTCGACTATTTACAACTTGGCAACTTGACCATAAAATGTAATTTAGGAAAAATAAATTAGAGGACAAGATCGATACAATCGCATTTTTGTCTCTCTCGGAATCTATATATAAAGGCTTCATCTCCCCTGTTGTACATTGGATACCATTATCTAAATATATAGGTTCTTTGTCTAATACTTTAAACCAATATTGTACAGCTCTAAAATAAAATAATCTGAAATCTGTTACTGATGATCTGAAAGCAGATATCAAAGTAATGTCATTGGATATTCTTTTTGTTTTGTTCAATATCTGCTTAACACTGTAGGTAGGCAGCTTTGGAATGCTTCCTTCAATGACACAATCTGTAACGTTTGTATAGCTAATATCTTGAAACAATACTTCCCGAAACTCATTATACCATTTATAATACTTCGATGACAGAACGTTAGTTTTACTATTCTTACAATTGATAATAATTGCCAATAGCATATCAGCTCCCTCAAATAATTTTGAAGGTCTCCAAGAATAATTACATATCCAGCAATGTTTGTTGTTGGTTATAATCCGTTGTACGGGCAAGAGTTTGTCGGCAGAAATACTACTATTAGGAACAATCATTCCAAATCTACCGGATTCATTAAGAATGCACTCCGAGCGTTCAATGCAATAGGCATATAGATTAGCACAGCTTTTAGTTTGATAATTATTGGATATCAAATATGTGGCATTACTTGGCGAATATACAACATACGGCGGATTGCCGATTATAACGTCAAAACCACCATTGCCTTGAATAATCTGATAGAATTCTGCCAACCAATGGAACGGCTGATGTGAAACGCACCAATTCTCATATGTTATCCCTCCGTGCGAGGCCGAAACATTGGCTGTAGATAAATACATTTTTTTGTTCAGTAACTCGTTCAACTCTCTAAGTCGTGTTTGTAATCCATCTTTAGCACGTTTAAATTCCTCTATATTGTCGTGCTGACTCAGTTGAATGTCCTTAAATGTGTCATATGCCATTGCAACTTTTTGCATCTCAATATCTATCTTTTCTTCAAATTCTTGTTTGGCAAACATATCCCCAAAGGCAATATCATTCATCAACTCTTCTTTAGTGGCATAGCCAACAAGAGTATTACCGCAACGGATATTAAAGTCAATGTCGGGTAGTGGGTCAAGTCCTAAATTATCGGCACGTCTATCCACATCGACAACTGCCACCATCTTTAAAAACAATCGCAACTTGGCTATTTCGGTGGCTTCAACCATTATATCAACCCCATAAAGATTGCGCAAGATGATACTCTTATAGATAAAGTGCTGAATGTTGCTACGATATTTATTCTCAATCTCGTGGAGCTCATCGGTAAAGAGTTTGTCATTCTTTCCGTTGAACTCTGTCATACGGTCTAAACACACCTCATAGAGCGGCTCCAAGATATTAAGTGCCGCAAACAAAAACGCTCCCGAGCCACACGTAGGATCAAGTATAGTTACCTGTTGTAAAGCTGAATAGAAATGCTTAACGAAGAGATGATCTTCAGTTTTTACCAATAAATCATATACAAATTGGCGTATGTCGAGATTGTAGGTTATGAAATCGTTTATTTGTGTAATCTCTCCGCCTGTAATCTTATTCTTAATGTCAAAATACCGTTCACGACGTTCAACCGTCTCACGCCATATCTCGGTAGGCAATGCCAACTCGTCGTGTGTTTTCTCATTCCATCTTGCCCGACGTTCCAAAAGGTTAGGTGCAGATGTATCAATACCCTGTTCAATATAATCCGGCAACGGCTTATCGCAACCCTTACGGACGGTGCTGTAAATGTACTCATCTCCACTTTCTCGAAGCATTTGCCATACAAAACCATCTGCCTTAAACTCTTTTGCTGACGATGTTTTTGCCACTTCGTCCATCAAGAAAGGGATAAT